>Ga0114934_10000820_pt1 | contig 20069 bp, 22 predicted proteins | sample 4SBtaG_2_FD_99695 | JGI IMG/M metagenome (GOLD analysis project Ga0114934, IMG submission 99695) | Deep subsurface microbial communities from Kolumbo volcano to uncover new lineages of life (NeLLi) - 4SBTROV10_white metaG | ecosystem: Environmental > Aquatic > Marine > Volcanic ...
GAACTAAAAGTAGATAAGATTACACCAGCGTCAGGGACCAATACACAAATTGGTGAAGCAGGCGATACAACTAATCTTAGTGCTGGAACAGTAACATTACCAACAACTATTATTACAGGTCAATCTGCTAAAACATCTTTAGCTGATGCGGATAAGTTTTTAATATCTGATGCAAGTGATAGTGGCAATCTTAAATATGTAGAGAAACAATATTTACCTAGTGGTGGATTAGTTCCAGTAAGACAATCAAGTGGCTCATCAAATACAACAAATGTAATTGTTAATGGTTGGATAAGCGATACTTATGAAAACTATGTAATGGATTATTATTTTAATGTAGCAACAAACAACGAAGCTATATCAATGACTTTATATGACAGTAGTGGAAATATATCATCTGGTAATAATTATGATTGGACACATATCGGCTCACAAGCAAGTGATGGTGCTAAACTAGAATTATATAATAGCGGTCAAAATGCTTTTAGGTTATGTCATGGAGCAAATAATGATAGTGCTAGAGTAAGTGTTACAGGAAGGTTAATTTGGTTACACCCAAGAGCATCTGGTAAAAGAACGACAATATTACATCATCAAAGACAATTAAATAATTCGGCTGTAACGCAAACATTTATTGGTGCTTTAGAGTTTAAAGCAACAAACCAACTTACTGGTTTTTATTGTAATTCAACAAGTGGCGATATCAGTGGTTGGGATATAAACATTTATGGAATTGTTAATAGTTAGGTAAATTATGGTAGATAGATATGTAGATGATAATGGTGTTAGACGATTAGCAACAGCAGATGAATTAGCAGAAATTAACGCTAGAGAAACAGCTTGGAATAATACAAAATTAACAAGACAACTTGCTGAAATAAGAAGCATAAGAAATCAAAAACTTTCTGAAACAGATTACTTAGCTATGTCAGATAATGTGATGAGTGACGAAATGAAAGCATTTAGAAAAACTATGCGAGATATACCACAAGATTATTCTGAATCAGACTATGACGATTTACTTGCTAGAAATGAGCAAGGACAATTAACACACAGCGTATGGAGTAAACCATAATGGCACTAACTAGACTAGGACTGAATCAATCAATTAACTTAGCGAGCAACACTACAGGTACGCTTGGCGTAGCTAACGGTGGAACTGGATTAGCTTCTGGAACATCTGGTCAGTTATTAAAATTTACTGGTTCAACAACTTTAGCTAGTAGTGCTATCGCTACAGGAAAGGTTTTGCAAGTAGTTAGCACATCTGGTGCTAATGTTACATCAACAAGTTCTACTTCTTTTTCTACAAACATGACAGTTTCAATTACGCCATCAGCTGCAACAAGTAAAGTTCTTGTACTGCATGCACCTCCATCAGCTGTTTATTTAAGTAACAATAGTAATTATGGACACACTGCTGTGTTTAGAGAAACTGGAGGCAGTGATACTAACATTACTACAAATGGACACAATGGTACTTGGGGAGTATACAGACTTAGTACTGGTACTTATATGTCTGGCTCAGCAATAGAAATTTTAGATTCTCCAAATACGACTGCCAGTATTGACTATAAAATAAGAGTAAAAGTAGATAATGCTTCTTTGACTATGACTTATGGACATGACGCAAGTCAAGCTAGTATGAGTTCTTTAACTGTTATGGAAATAGGAGCATAAATGACAGACAAACTTAAAGTAAATTTAATAGCGGCTATAAAATCATTAGATGCAAGTGCAGAAGTAGCTGTGCATAATGAAAATATAGATACTATTGAATGGCACAATGGAACAACAGAAATAGCTAAAGCAGATATTTTAGCAGAACAAAAAAGATTACAAGATATAGAGGACGCAAAGTAAATGACCTTTGGCGCTGCATCATTCGGTGAGCGTGCCTTTTCCGAGGACGTCGATCAAAATGCTGTAGTAGCAGCAACCGGACAACAAATAACTTCTAGTTTAGGCACAGTTACAGTAACAGCTGGTGTATTAGTACAACCAACTGGTGTAACTTTTACAGCCCAAGTTGGCTCAGTAACAGTTATAGCTAACGCTTTAGTTGTACCTTCAGGTTTAGAGGCTCTTATGGGCCTTGGCACTGTAACAGTTGTAGCCGAAACATTTGTAAATCCAACAGGATTACAAATAACGTCATCACTTGGTACAGTAACGGTAAGTGGTTCTGCATTGGTACAACCAACTGGTGTACCTGCAACATTAACCGTAGGTGATGTAACAGTTGCAGCTTCTGCTGTCGTTGCACCAACAGGTGTATCCTCGACATTTGCTGTTGGAAGTGTTACATTAGAGTCAAGATATTTCCCTGCTGGTGTACAGGCAACATTTGGTTTAGGCACAGTAACTGTAATAGCTTCTGCGCTAGTTATACCAGATGGTGTAACTATAACGTCTGCAGTAGGAGATCCAAAACTAACAATCTGGAATGGTGTAGACGATTCTAGTGGTAATTCATGGACTGTCGTTCCAACAGGATAAGGAGATAATATGGCTGATTCGACAATATTAAATTTAGACCTCCAGACCACTGGGGCAAACGCTGGTACATGGGGATCTAAAACAAACGATAACTTAGAAAAAATAGAAAATGCAATCAAAGGATATGCAAGTGTTGCAATTACTGGTACATCACAAGCATTAACTGTTGCTAGTGGTGGTACAGGAGATCAACAAAGTAGAGCAGTTCTTAATTTAACAGGTACACTTGCAGGTTCTACTGCACTTACATGTGAAGCAAATCCTAATTGGTATATAATAAAAGATGCTACAACAAGAGCTGGGCACGCGTTGACATTTGGGCCATCAGGTGGTTCTGCTGTCACACTTACGTCTGGTGCAATACATTTAATTTATACTGACGGATCATCAGCATTTCAAATACCAGAAAATTTAGCTAACATGGCATTATCAGGTACACTTACTGTTTCAGGCGATACATCATTTGATGGTGGATCTTTTACTTTTAACCAATCAGGTGCAGCAGTAGATGCTAGATTTGAAGGTGATACAGATCAAAATTTAATAATAACAGATGGCAGCACAGATCGTGTTGGTATGGGTATTTCATCACCTAACGGTAAATTACATGTAAGACAAGCTTCAGCCACAGGTGCGCAACCAGTTTTAGAACTAGAACAATTAGATGTAGATTATGCATTTACTAACTATGTAGGCACATCAGCAGCTGACGCTACTAGAAGTATATCTTCTTCTACAGCAACAGCAGGCAATAAAGTTGGTGCAATAAGAATAAGGGTAAACGGCACAGAACGCTGGATAAGAATTTACGATAACGCAATATAGGAGCTTGAATGACCTTAGTAAAAGTTCAAGTAGCACCAGGCATAGACAAACAAAACACCGAATACGGTGCTGAAGGTCGTTGGATAGATTGTGACAATGTTCGTTTTAGATACGGTTTACCAGAAAAAATAGGTGGTTGGGCAAAAACAACTACAGAAGCACTTGTTGGTGCAGCACGTGGTATTATAAATTGGTTTTCTCTTGATGGTGACCAATATTTAATGACAGGCACAAACAAAAAATTGTATGTTTATCAAAACCAAATATTTTATGACATTACACCAATACGTGTAAGTGGCGCATCTATTACAGAATTTACTACCACTTCAGGATCTACAACGGTTACAGTTACAGATGCTACACACGGTGCAATAGAGGGTGATTTTGTCACTATATCTAGTGTATCCGGTACAGCTAACGGCATTACAGCTAGTAATTTAGAAGGTGAGTTTGAGATACAATCAGTCACTGATACAAACAATTATGTTATTATTGCCAAAGCAGCAGCTTCTGGTTCTGGTGCTAGTGGTAGAACAGGCACAGCAGAATATCAGATAAATACTAATCCTGCTTTTTCTATTCAAGGTTATGGATGGGGTGCAGGCACATGGGGATTATCAACTTGGAATACTACACGTGCTGGCCTTGCGTCGCCTGACTCTGTACAGCTTGATTCTGGTAAATGGTCATTGGATAACTGGGGTGAAGATGTGTTATGTCAACAATTAAATGGCAGTTTATATTATTGGGACACTTCCGCTAGTACGTCAACTGTGCAACGTGCAAATAGAACAGCAGTTTCTGGTGCGCCTACATCTAGTAGATTTGTACTAGTTTCTGGTACAGATAGACACGTTATTTGTTTTGGAACAGAAACAACAATAGGCACAGCATCTACAAGAGATGATATGTTTCTTCGTTGGTCTGATCAAGAAGACCCTGCAACATGGACACCCACTGCAACAAACACAGCTGGGTCACAAAGACTTACAGACGGATCAAAACTTGTAACAGCAAAACGTTCACGTGGTGCTGTACTTGTGTGGTCAGATACTGCATTGTATCAAATGCAATTGATTGGTGCACCGTTTGTATTTGGTTTTCAACAACTAGGTTCTGCTTGTGGTTGCATAGGACAACACGCAGCTGTGGAATCTAATGGCAGATCATTTTGGATGGGTAATGATTCTTTTTTCTTATTTGATGGTTCTGTACAAAAAATACCTTGCAGCGTAGAAGATTATGTATTTAAAGATATAGATGAAGCATCACAAAAAGATACATTTGCTGGATTAAATACAGAGTTTAATGAAGTAACATGGTTTTATTGTTCTAGTGGATCTAACGTTATAAACAGGTCTGTAACATATAATTATTTAGAAAATGTTTGGTATGTAGGAACACTTGCTAGATCTTCATGGTTTGACAAAGGTGTTTATGGTTTTCCACAAGCAATAGAATTTGACACTGCAGACACAACTTCAACAATAAGTACAATTACTGGTCTTACTGCTGGTAGAAGTTTTTTATATAGTCACGAAAATGGTAACGATGCAGATGGTGTAGCACTATCATCATCAATTACATCAGGTGATTTTGTCATACCAGAAGCAGGAGAAAGACTAATGTCTGTAAAAAGATTTATACCTGATTTTAAAGATCAATTAGGTGATGTAAATGTAGAATTAAATTTTAAATTATATCCAAGTTCTACGGCCACAACAAATGGCCCATTTACAGTGTCTCCTACAACAACAAAAATAGATACACGTGCACGTGGTAGACAAGCATCATTAAAAATAACTAGTTCAGCAATAAATACTAAATGGCGATATGGTACATATCGTGCAGATATACAACCAGACGGAATGAGATAATGGCACAAATAAATATACCGCGATTACCACAAGCACCTGAAGATTATAGTAAAGGTCAAATAGATCAAATGATACAATCATTAGATTTGTTAATACAATTATTAAATAGTTCATACACGCCGGAAACACTTAGAGAGGATGACGAGGCAATTGCCTGGTTTTTAAGTTAATGGCTAATACGTATAAAAGAGTAATATCCACATTAACTAGCACAGGAGATAATAGTGTTTATACTTGTCCTACAGCTACAACCACATTAATAAAAGCAGTAAAGGTATTTAATGATACTAGTGGTGCAGCACAAATTAGTATGAAAGTAAATGCCATAGAGGTAGAAAGAGAAGCTAGTTTAGCTTCTAAAGCTGCAAAATCCTTTGTTTCTAGCACTGATGTTTTAGAGGCAGCAGATGTGCTAAAAATTAACACAAACGTACAACCAGTAAACGTATATGTAACTTTTTTGGAGATATCATAATGATTGAAATTAAACAAAATACTTGCTATAAGGAGAGATTATGCCTATAAATGATGACGGAGTAGTAGAGTACGTTGAGATCAACGGAGAACAGGTACCAAAGATCGTTGTTCCAGCAGAAATAACTATTACCAATACTGTAACAGGACAGGAATATGGTTCAGCTAAAGAAGCTGACGATGATGTTGCTGACCCTGCAACTGACACTAAAGCAGAACACATTAGACAAGATGTAGTTATTAGTGCAGCAATTCACAAAATCCTAGAAGGTAAAGCAGGAGACGTATAATGGCATCTATATTAGATAGAATAAAAGATAAACAGCTAGCTTCACAAACAGCCGATAGAATAAATTATGGTAGAGGAATTATGGCTGCAAGAGCAGCAAATAATCCTGATATAGATTCACAAGGTTTTAATCGTGATATATTAAATCAAATGTATGGCGATGCCATGGCAGGTTATAGCGGTGGAGCAAACAGAAACACACAAGCAGCAATAAACACTGTAATGGATTTATATGCTGATGACGAAGAGGGCAGAGATACTGTAGGCCCTGATAGAATGTATAATTATCAAGATCTTATGGACATTTCAACAGCTGTAAATTCTTTAAACGAAGGAGCATTAAATCCAGAATTAATTGATGACATGTATCGTGATAGCGATAATCCTATAATGAATTATATGAATCAAGTTACTCCTATGGAACAAGGTGTTAATTTACCAGTACAAGATGTAGGAATGGCTGTAAGACCAGGCGATCAATATCTTCCTTCTAATGCCTATGGTGGCAGTGGTTTTGGAACAGAGAGTTATAATCTTCCAGAAGGTTACGGAAGACCAGGCGATAGTTTTGGCGCTCCAGTAAGAGGAAGAGGTAATCCTTTCATACAAGATCAAAGTTACAGTAGAACAGGCCCGTTAACAGATGAAGATTTATTTTTTCAAGAAATAGATTCAGGAGGACCAGGACAAGCTTTTACTTATATGGGCCCTAGAATAGGTCAAATGGGCGAGGGACCTGATTCCGCTGATATGGTTTATCCTGGTTTTACAATGAATTATGTACCTGGTTCATTTGGTGAATACGACACTGGAACAGAAAGAATTACTTATCCTCGATTTGCTGGCACAGAAGAAATGCGTGTGCCTTTTAGTCCACAAGATATGAACATAGATCCAAGTACTAGAGAATTTGATCCTAGAAATTTACCAAGGATGGCGACACCACAAAAAGGATTAAGAGCTTTTAGAAAAGGTCTTGGTTCTTTTGACCCTTACTCAATGTTTGGTCCAGGAATTTAATGCGTAGATCAGATATGGCTAAAGGTATTGGTTCATATGCTAACCGACCAGGATATTTTCTTGGTGGTATGGTAGGTGGTGCAATACTAGGAGCGTTGGTAAATAAAATACAAGGTAAAGATCCAATGCGTGGCGCTATATTTGGTGGCATAACAGGTGGTCTTGGCGGTGCATTTTTAGGAAGTAAAGCTGGTGCTGGTTATATATCTAATATGAACCCAGGCTTTGGTAAAACTGTATTACAAATGGCTGCAGCTAATCCTATGAGAGCTGCTGCAATTGGAGGTATGGGTGCATCATATTTAGCAGGAGATCCAGAAGCAGATAGAAAAAAACAAGAAGAAGCTATGGCGGCTGAAATGGAAGCACGAAGAAAAAGAAATTTGGAAATGTACAGTGGTTATTATGATAATCCTTTTGAAGGTTACATGGCTGGTGCTGCACGTGGTGGTTTAATGAAATATGCACGTGGTGGTTTTGCAGCTGGTGGACAAAAGCCAGAAGGCATTGCATCATTAGATGAAGGCAAAGAAATGGCAGGATTAACAGATTCAGATAGATCAGAACTACAAATGTTACAAATGTTAAAAATGATAACACCTAGTGACGATCCAAAATATAAACAAATAGAAGATCAATTACAAAAATTAATGGACAAAATGAATTTAGATAAAACAGCTATGTCAGCTCCACATCCAGATGCTGAATACAAACAGTTAATGGATAATTTTATATTAGAAAACCCTGGCATGCAGTTTGATAGTTTAGAAGATTTTAAAGAATACTACATGGAAAACGCAGATTTTTTACCATCTGACAATGCAGCAAGAGGTGGTTATAAAAAGTTAAGTTATGGTGGCATGACAGGTAACGCTGTTGAGGGTGTTACAGAGATGGATATGACAACTGGTGGCGCGACTAACGGCCCAGGCACAGGAACTTCTGATAGTATTCCTGCTATGTTGAGTGATGGAGAGTTTGTTGTCACAGCAAAAGCTGTAGAGAACTTAGGCGGTGGTAACCGCATGCTAGGAGCAAAACGAATGTATCAAATGATGAATTCGTTAGATCCTAATTCACAAACACCAGCTGAAATGATGACAGCTGGAAGGGTTTAGTGGATTGGAAGTTTTTTGAAGAGGGTGACCTCGATTGGATTCTAAGTGTCACAAAGGACATGTTTGAGGAATCTGAATGGAATGATGGAGAGTATGATAAAGATAAGGTATCACGTTATTTTTATCATGTAATTAATAATCCTTTATATATGTTTGGGATTATTGGTTTGCGAGGAGAAGATAAGATAGGATTTTTAACAGGTGAAATACACCAATTCTCTTTTATGCAAGATATCTTCGCAAGACAGTCGGAACTATATGTGGTTCCTTCTGAAAGAGGCAAGATGGGAGCGTTATTTATGATGAGAAAATTTATGGATTGGGCTAAAAATAATAAAGCACGAGAAATATATTTTGAACCATCGACGCATAACATGGATAAAAACAAATTTGACTCTTTTGCTAAACGTTTAGGTATGGTAAAAGAAGCTAAGTATAGGAGTATATTGTAATGGGAACAGGCACACCAGGTCCAATAGGAAGCGGAGCAGATACCGCCATACGTTATCAAGCAGAATTACCTGAGGTAATGGGGCGTAAGCTTGGTCTTATGGATCAAGCGGTAAAATTAGCAAAGGGTGAACAACCTGTATTCCAACCTACAATACCAACACAAGAAGTTACACCATTTACACAAATGCAACAACAAGCATTTGACATTGGAAGTCAAGGCGTAGGATCTTTTCAACAATACATGAATCCATACCAAGACTTTGTTACACAAGGTATAGAAGATCAATTTGCAAAAGCAGAGAATCAACAAAATTTAGACGCAGCTGCCAAAGGTGCCTACGGTGGATCAAGACTAGAAATTGCAAATGCAGAACTAGATAGACAAAGAGCACAAGCTGTAGGTCAATCAAATGCAGATGCATTTAATCAAGCACAGGGTTTAAGAATGGCAGATATATCAAACTTAATGCAATTAGGTGGACAACAACAACAAAATTTACAGATGCAAGCAGACGCAGATTACAGACAACAATTACAGCAAATGTACGAACCTTACCAAAGATTAGGGTTTGTATCCGACATATTCCAAGGCGCACCAACAAGTGCATCATCACTTGCTATGGCAACAACACCTCAGGCTAATCCATTAGCGCAAGCGGTAGGTGCTGGTATATCCGGATTAGCTGCATACCAAGGGTATAAAAATTTAACATCAGACGGCTAAAGGAGAACCATGGCGGGGAACACTTTAAACAGACCTCTATTTAGACGAGGTGACAGAGAAAGAGTACATGCATACACAGGAGGCTTAAAAGGTCTTTATAACCTATTCTTCGGTGGATCAAAACAAGGAGAATTATTTAAGTATGGACCTAATATTCCTGTCACAAGCGTTGATGAGTTAGGTCAAGTTAAAACAGTAAACACTCAAACAGTTAATCCTAAAAAAAGATATGATGTAGAAACAAATATTTATGGTCAACCAATAAATGACCAGTTCTATGATATGTCTGGTACTTTTAATAAAGAAAACAGAAGTAAGTTCCCACCGATTGTTAATAGAACAGAGGCATCAGAAACAACTGATTTGTTTGGTAACACAATTAAAACACCTGAATCAACAACTTTTAATTTTGGTAATTTATACAACGAACCATTTACAAATTTTGGTTCTATAAAAGCTAGATGGGCAGCAATGGATCCTGCACAAAAGAAAAAAGTGTATAGAAACATATTAGCTACAGGAACTGCTTGGACCATGATGCCGCAATGGTTAAAAGAAGATCCAGTGGCAAAAGAAATAATACAAGAAGATGTAAGTGCAACGTTAGACGAACAAGAATTACCGCAACCAGTGCAACCTGCTGTGAACTACGATGAAGCTTACGGCGATCCTATAGAAAGAGATATAAACGAAGTTGTAAGCATAATAGATCAAGAGAATACTGGGAAAATAAATGAATTAAAAGAAGAAGAGTCTATATTAAATTCTAGTTCTAATTCTGCATTAAATAATAATAATGATCCTGATCTACAAGAAAGTAACGAAAACGCTTTAGCTGATGGTGTACAAGAAGAAGCAGAAAATATTGCAAGTGGTGGCAGTAAAACAGGTCCTGTTGATATGCCAGGAGATATGTTTGATTTAACAAGTGCTTACTTAGAAAACGACACATCTGTTGACGAAAAAAGTATAAAAGAAGTAAAAGCAGAACTTAAAGAATTAATGGGTGATGATAGTAAACTTATGAACACCATGATGTTGTTGCAATTAGGTTTAGGCATGATGAGTAATACAACGAACCAAAGTGGTATAAGAGGATTTTTAGATGTTGCTGGTAAAACAGGCACACAAATCTTACCCATAGCTATGCAAAATTTACAAAACAAATCAAAAATGGATAAAGAATTAGCATTAGCTGCTTATGATATTGTACGTGAAGATAGAAGAGCAAAAAGTAAACAATATACCGACATACAAAATTTTTATATGAAAGAATTGATTAAAAAAGAATTTGAAGGTAACGAACCTAAAGGTACTTTACGTTCTGTAATGAAAAAAAGCACCATAGAATTACCGGATGGACAAAAATATGAATCATGGAGTCCTATTGATCAAGTATTTGATAAAGGTGAAAGAGCACAATATTATTTAGACTTGTCAAGAAATGGTAATAGTGATTTAGGATTAGCGCCAGGAGACATAAGAATATCAAGTGATTTAGATGCAGCATCTGCATCAGCTGGTAATGACCCATACCAAGGTGATTTAACAAAGTCACAACGTGGTGAACATTTAGCACTGTCTTCAGTTTTTGAAGCAGCATTGCCTGACATATTAAACATACAAATGAATCCACAATACGGATTATATTCAGGACAGTTTCCTACTGGTGTAACAGGAGGTTTTGGTAAGTTTGCAAGAACAAGTGTATTAGAAGCAAAACAAATAGCAGATAAATTAGGCATACCTGCATGGTTAATACCTTATACAGAAAATGTTGGTGGCGCTAGTTTAGCCGCTTTAGATGTGCAAATGAATAACAACATGATTTTTTCTAGTGCACAAGCAAACGGTATATCAGAAACAGGAAAAGAAGATATTTACAAAGGTGAAGCAATAGGCCCTGACGGTGTGACAATGACAGGTGAATGGGCTACAGACGCTTATGTTAAAAATTTAATATCTAATCCATCACTTGACATAGTAGAACAACTACAAAATAGAATGGGTTTCCTTGCTGCACGTCTTAAACAGCCAACTGGTCGTCTACTTGCAGATACTATTAGACGTTCAATAGAAGAAGTTAAAATGTTAGGATTAGGAGCTGGTGATCCAGTGCAGGTTTCACACAGGTTACACCAATTTACAAAAGATTTATATCAACAATACGTAAAACACTCATTGATGGGTGGTGGTAGAATTACTACATCTTGGGCCGTGGACCCAGGTATTTACGGATCGGAAAGAATATCAATAAAAGATTACCAAGATGGTTATTACAATTTTATTGGTGGTTCACAAAACAGTCCTAACTTACCAATTGACATGTCTTGGATACAAGTTAATGATAGTATTACAAGCTCAGCACCAGCATATTCAGGAGATTCAAGTGCAACTATAGATGCAGTTGGTCCTGTAAACTGGTTTGACTTAATGAACAAATGGTTACCAGAAGGCGATCAAACTTTTGGTGGTAAAAATTATACAGGGAATGAATAATGGCTGAAAAAGAATTTGACAGAGTAAAATTAAATCCTATTTCTACTAACCAACTTTCTAGTCTTATAGTTGGAGAAGAAGGTTTACCTAAGAATGTAGGTCAAGCAGGTGATCCTGAATTAAATTATTTAACAGAAGGTAATATACCTATTTCTGAACAAGAAATGAAAACTAGAGAAATAAGAAACAAATTTGGCACTATGAAAGATGAAATTTTAGATGGTTTTTATAATGCTGTTAAAGGTGGAGCACAATCAGCTTTTGATTTTTACAATTACGGACCTAAAGGTCCACCTGAAACTGTTGTAAAAGAACGTGCACAAAAGGCACAGTTGGAGTTAGAACAAATAAAAGAAAAAGAATCACTTGCATTACTAAATGAAGAAAAGTTAAGAAACAGACCTGACATAAGAAATGTAAGAGCACAAGTAGCACAATTAATTGCAGCTGCAGAAAAAAGAGAACAATTAGAACCTGGATCCGTAAACCAAGATGCGTTTGAAAGAGATCTTGTATCGTTTGTATATTCACAAGGATATACACCAAGAGAGGTACAAGGTGGACCAGACGTACAAGCTAACTTAATGCCAGATCCATTTGGTCTAGAAACAAGTAGTCCTGATCCTTTTCCTGAAGCTAGAATAGCTGGAGAAATTACAGCGTCTGTTGGTGGTAACATACTTGGTTATAAATTAGGTGCAAGAAAATTTGCCAGTGGTGCAGCTAAAGGTTTTAGAACAACACCTGGACCATTTTATGCAAAGATTGGTGGTGCCATGGTTGGTGGTTTTACAGCTGTTATGGCAGCTAATTATGGATATGAAACATCATTAGATATTATGAATCAAGCTGGTGTATTTGGAGAAAAAGGTATTAACCGTCCAAATCAAGCAGAAAGAATTATGCAAGCAATGAATGCTGGTGAGTTTGATGCAAAGATGACACTAGGTGTTGCTTCTTTTATACCTGCATTACAAATAGTTAGAAACTTAACACGAGGTGCATTAGGTGCTGGTAAAAACGAAATGCGTCTTGCAGAATTATCGCAAGGATTAACTAAAAAATTTACTAAACCAGGCACGTATGAATACCCTGGTCTAGGTAAATTTAAAATTACAAAAGAAGGTGATGCAATACTAGGTATATCAGACCTTACAAGATTTGGCGGTATAAGAACTGTTAAACAAACATTAGGTAAATTTCCAATTATATCTGGTGGTATTACAGGTAATTTAAAAATAAAAGCACAAAAGTTAAATTTAATTTTACAAAACATGACTGACTCTATTGGTCCTTACATGACATATGCAAAGTTATCAGAGATAACAAAACCTGCAGCTTACGCTACAGCAACAAAATACAATAAATATTTACAAGGTTTATTAGATGATTGGATGAAATTAGCTGACTCACAAGGTGACACCGTTGTTATTGGTGGTGGCATGATGGATCCAAAAGCAATTGCAAAACAATATATATTATCTTTAGATAATCGTGTTGGCGTAGGTTTAAATGGACAAATATTACCAACACCTAAATCAGCACCTGTAAGAGATTACATAGAAAACAATTTATTAATGCGTGATGATGCAATAAATTATTCACAAGTAAAAGAAATTTTAACAAAAGAATTACCTGATTTAATGAAATCTATTGGAGAAGATGGTTATTCATTACAATTTGCAATGGATTTAAAAACAGCATTTGAAAGATCTATGGCAACATCACCTAAAAGTGCACAAGTATTAGGCGCAAAACAAGCTTTTGATACCGCATACATGGATGGTAAACTTTTATTTGATACACCTGTGGCAAAAGCTTTAGGTATACAAGGCATGGACATGTATGGCTATCGTGTCAAAATGTTAAAACAAGGCACTAAATATGCAGATCAATTATTAGACACTGCTAAATTTATGGAGTCACCAGAAGCTATGAAAAATTTTCATCGTTTAGTGGGAGATGATATATTTAGAGCTGCTTTAAGAAGGCATGTAGACAATGCATACAAAAGTGCTGTTGTGCCATTTAAAGGTCAATCAGAAATAGATCCTTTGTTTGCAGGGTTTTTAAGATCTGGAGATGATCCAAGAAAACTTGCACCTAAAGGACAAGAAGCGACTTATTTAGATACTAAAAAATTTATACGTGCTCTAGGGTTGTCTGATCCTGGTACTAATCAATTTCAAACATTAGATGAAGCTTTTAAAATAGCTTCTAGATCTTACACGCCTGGTAATAAATTACCTAGTTGGGCAAAGACAGGATCTAGTGATTTAATAGATGCAGGTGCACGAGAAGACACAGTTAGAATATTAGCTGATGGATCTAGAAAGTATGGTCAAGTTGGTAGAATGCCTACTACAAAAGAAGTATTAGAATTTACACAAGTGTTAGAAAGAGCATTCCAAGGTGGCGTGCCTGACATCAGTACATTCATAGCTAGACGTGCACAGATTTCTGGATTACGAGGAGCTATTAGATCATTTGCACCTGGTGCAAAAACCGGTGTTGCAGGTTCTGGTGCTGGCGCAATGTTAGGATCATCATTATTTTCTACAGTTTTATTTTCTTTGCTTGCTAGACAAACAGGTAAGATACTTACAAACCCTGTAAACATGAATGCATTTATGAAACTAATAGATCCTAATTCAGCAAAAAATAGTGTCGCTGCTGCAAGAGCATTAGAAGTAATTGGTATTAATTTTAAATCTGATTTAGATGATTTAGATAGAACTTTAGCTAGTATAGAAGCAGAACAATTAAGAAATAATGACATACAAAATTTTAGAAACACTGTAACAAATCCTCCTACAAACAATACAAACATGATTAATGAACAAATAAAAAAACAACAGGAAAATTTACAAAACATACAAAATCAAAGACAGTTTAACCAGTTCCGTGAGCAATCCATACAGCCCACGGTTGTTGGAACTAATAGAGTTCCATCCTCGCCAACGTCTACGGTAGGTTCGCCTGCCGTAGGCACTTCTATTGCTAGTAATACTACAATGAATCCTGCAGCTGCAGCGAGTCTGTATACAGGAAATACAGATGCTGCATTAGCAAATCAATTTGGTAATAGAAATAATCCAGTACAACAAATGCCACGTCTAGCTGCTAAGGGTGGTATAATTTCTTTAGTATCATGAGTATAAGAGACGCGGTTTGGATTGTAGGAATCTTTATTGCGTTAGGTGTTACATGGGGTATGACATCACAACGTATTAATGCCATGGAACGTGACATAGATAGAATAGAAGAAGCACTTATTTTGTTTACAAAAATGGAAGCTAGGATAGCTGTAATAGAAAACGAGATAAAAAATATAAATAAAAAATTGGATAAATAATGCAAGAAAATTACAAAAAATGTTTAGAAACTATATTACATCACGAAGGTGGTTATGTTAATCATCCTGAAGATCCAGGAGGAGAAACAAATCTTGGTGTTACCAAAAGAGTTTATAAAGAACATGGCGGCACAAAAGATATGAAAGATTTAACAGTGGAAGACGTAGCACCAATCTACAAAAAAGGTTATTGGGATAAAATGAAATGCGATCAAATACCTACTGGTTTAGATCTATGTTTATTTGATTTTGGTGTAAATGCAGGACCAGGACGTGCTGCTAAGTTTTTACAAAAAATAATTGGCACTACAGTAGACGGTGGCATTGGACCACAAACATTAAATGCATTACAACAAAAAATTGGTGGAGATGATAATTACGGAATTAGTGATATTATAAAAGAATACCAATCAGCTAGACAAGATTATTATGAAAACCTTTCAACGTTTGGTACGTTTGGAAAAGGTTGGACAAGAAGAGTAAAAGAAACAACTGAGTTAGCACTAGAATTATAATACAATCTGTGTTATAATGTCACGTGCAATTAATTAAGAAATATAATTACGCAGAATTAAAACGCAAAGAAGGTGATGGTAGATTATACCTTACACCTGATGGTCAAGCGTTACCTTCCGTTACCACCATACTTTCTAAAACCAAAGATAAAACATTTTTAAAACAATGGCGTGCAAAAGTTGGTGAGAAAAAAGCAGAAGAAATAATAAAGACAGCAGGTCAGATTGGAACCGCGCTCCACCTATATATAGAACGTTTTGTGAACGGAGATAAATACAAAGATCTTACAGAAATAGGTGTGCAGGCAGAAAAAATGGCGCAAAAGATAATAGACGAGGCATTTAGTGATATAACAGAAATATGGGGATCAGAAGTGCATTTGTATAATCCTGGTAAATACGCAGGCACTGCAGACATGATAGGTGTCTATAAAGATAGACCTACTATTATGGATTTTAAACAAACTAACAGGCCAAAAAAACGTGAATGGATACAAGATTATTTAATGCAACTTGCAGCGTACGCCGCGGCCCACAATTCTTTGTTTGGCACAGAAATAGACCAGGGTGTTGTTCTTATGTGTTCTCGTGATTTAACCTTCCAACGATTCGAATTGACTGGCGAGAAATTTGTACGCGCTACTAATGCATTTATGAAAAAATTGGATGACTATAATACAAGTATAATCTAAATCAAATCCAGTCTGATAATTCTTCTCCACTAATTTCCTTTGCAATGTTTACTTTGTTTTTTAACGCTTTTATTATTTTTTCATCTACAGTATTTTTTGACACCATGTCAATGTATAACACTGGATTTTTTTGACCTATACGATGTGCACGGTCTTCTGACTGTATTCTTTTTTCTAAATCGTAATTATTGGAATAATATATTACTGTGCTAGCTGCCGTCAGTGTAATACCATATCCTCCTGTTTGTGTATTGCCTATGAAAAATCTACAATCATTCATTTTATTTTGAAAATCGTATATAAAACGTTGTCTATCTTCTGGTTTTGTTGCACCATAGTATGTGCAATATGATGTAGGACCATATTCTTTTTTTATTGCCTTCTCTATATTTAGTATGTCATGTATGTAATTTGCCCATATAATTGCCTTGCCTGTTGTTTCTGACAATACTTGCATTAACTCGTCTATCCTGTTGTTTTTAAGATCTAACACCTCTCCACTGTCTGTTTTCATATGTCCACATGTTATTTGATGTAGTCGCATCAATTGTGTCAATACATTAACAGCTGTTAGAGATTGTCCTTTTAACACAGTCATTGCATTTGTTTTCATGTCCTGGTACGCAACACGTTGTTCATCTGTCAATTCTACTTCACGTTTTACAAATGTTTTTTCTGGTAAATCTAAACAATCTTTTTTAAGAATACGGTAAGAATGTGGTGATACTAAATTACCTAATTGTGATAAATTTTTAAATTTAACTATTTTTTGATATTTGTGTGTGCCACCAGCTGCATTAGCTGTAATAACAACAGCATACCTAGTTCTAAATGCATAAAAACTTTGTTGTCCTAATATTTCTGGATCAAGAAAATCCATTTGGGACCACAAATCCATAGGTGATTGTGTTACAGGCGATCCTGTAAGTATTCTTCTATACTTTGCTTCCTTACTAAGTGCTAATATGTTTTTTGTCCTTTTTGCTTGTGGATTTTTTATCGTTGTGCTTTCGTCAACTATCATCATTGATTTACCTATCAAAAATATTCTAGCAAATTCTACACCTTTCTTTGTAGATAATGACTCTACGTTCATAACCATAATTTTTAATCTAAAATCTTCTAATTTTTTTATGTCTATTAATGATTGTTTGTAGTCAGAACTTGTAGATTGTTTCCATGCAACAACATTTTTTTCTATGTAATCAGGAACATGAACTGGGATTTCTTGATCTACCCAGTTCATGTATGTACCTTTCGGAGCAACTATTAAAACTCTATCTATCTTACCTTTGTTATATAATATACATGCATTATCTAATGCTATTTTAGTTTTTCCTGTACCCATCTCTGCAAATATGGCAAAAGATTCTTTATTCCAGCATTTTTTTAACGCATCTTTCTGATGCTCATATGGCTCAGTTTTAAATTTATACATAAGTCTTTCTTTATTCTTGAAACGCATTATATCATATGGTATAATATAATCAAGAAATAAAAATATGACAGTTTATGTATTACAAGAAATGGGAAGAAATATTAGGTCTGCTGAAAAATTTGGTGATTTAAAAGTTTTACTTCCAGACAATAAACAAATAGTTTTATCTTCTGGACCATTAACACACAAATTAAAAAAAGAGTTATCCACATTTTGTGATGATGACTACTTGTTATTAATTGGTGACCCTGCTATAATCGCACTTGCTGGTGCAATTGCTAGCGAAATGAACAGAGGTAAATTTAAAGTTTTAAAGTGGGATCGTGATGAAAAAAAATATTACGATTTAGAAATAGATTTGAAAGGATAATATGACAAGTTTAGACCCAAAAGATTTAGATTTAGTTACCCAAATGAAAATGGATGCGGGCAGCACGGCCCAGGACAACATGGGTAAGATAGGTGCTGTTGCAAACGATGTAGCAGATACTGATAATGAGATTGCTGATTTAGAAGAGCAATTAAAAAAGAAAAAAGATTATAAAAAACATTTGGCAGAAAATGTTTTGCCTAACCTATTTGCAGAAGTAGGTTTGTCAGAATTAAAATTGGCAGACGGTAGACATTTAAAAGTTTCCAACTATTATGGTGCTTCAATTAAAGAAGCTAAGAAAGAAGCAGCTTTTAGTTGGCTAAGAGACAATGGATTTGGTGATTTAATAAAGAACCAAGTTTCTTGTAGCTTTGGAAGGAATGAAGATGAGAAAGCTAAGTCGTTGATTAATACTTTGAATGATCGAGGTTATCAATCAATGCAACGTGAATGGGTCGAACCTTCCACCCTTCGCGCATTCATACGAGAGCAGCATGAAGCAGGTAATGCTTTACCTATGGATTTGCTTGGGGCTTTCGTAGGACAAAAAACAACGATAAAAGACTAAAGGAGAACGGCCAATGGCAAAAGCACAGGCAGTCGCTAAAGCGGCAAAATTAGATCTAGCAGTTCTTGCTAGTGATTCAAAAGATGCAAGTGGTTTCGGTAATCTTGACATGTCAAGAGACATCGCTATCCCTTACATCAACATACTACAATCCAATAGTCCACAACTTAATCCGTCAAAAGCGGAACACGTTGATGGGGCTAAAGTTGGACAGTTTTATAATACTGTCTCACAAGAAGTCAGTGATTCACTTAACGTGATTCCTGTTCTTTACCAACTACGATACGTAGAGTGGAAACCACGTGAGCAAGGTGGAGGGTTCGTTGAATCACACCATGCTGATAGTGGAATTCTATCACAAACTAAACGTGACCAAATGACGTTTAAAGATGTATTACCTAATGGTAATTACATTGCAACAACTGCATACCATTATGTCCTTGTACAAGGAAAAGATGGTTCGTGGTCTCAAGCTGTTATTAGCATGACATCTACTCAATTAAAAAAGAGCAGACGTTGGAATAGCTTGATGTTGACACAAAAAGTTAGTGGTCCATCGGGAAGTTTTACTCCACCAACATATGCTATGATCTACAAACTTACTACTGTTAGTGAGTCTAATGATCGTGGAAGTTGGTTTGGATATCAAGTTGAGAAAGCAGGTCAAGTTGAGGACGCTGGTTTATATGATGACGCAAAGTCATTTTCAACCGCAGCATCAAGAGGAGATGTCGAAGCTAAACCTACTGTAGAGGGGGAGCCAGTAAAAGAGGCACCTAAATCTAACAATAACGAAAGCCAAGAAGACGTACCGTTTTAGGTAAGTCTTCTACTTTAAACTGGAGGTTTAGTGGAAAGATTCAAATCTATATTTGAAGGCTTAGACGTGGCTTATGGTCAGCATCAATCTCAAGGGAAGCGTGCTGACGGTAAGCAGGAGGGAAAGTCATACATTGTTAAACAAGTCGTTGAAGAAAGTTTATGGGAGGCGCACCTTAGTGGTGTGGGTCCTTCTCTTGGTATCATTCCTATTAGGGCTGATAACACTGCCAAGTGGGGTTGTATTGATATTGATACTTATCCTATTGACTACAAAAAAATAATAAACAGTATTAGAAATTTACAATTACCCTTAGTTCCATGTAGATCTAAGAGTGGTGGGATGCATATATTTTTATTTCTTAAAAACCCAGTATCCGCCAAATTAGTACGAGAGAAATTACGAGAGGTTGCATCTGGTCTCGGATATTCCGCTGTAGAAGTATTCCCCAAGCAATCAACCATACTAATAGAAAAAGGAGATCTAGGTAATTTCCTAAATCTTCCATATTATAATTCCAAAAGTACAAC
>Ga0114934_10000822_pt1 | contig 20066 bp, 12 predicted proteins | sample 4SBtaG_2_FD_99695 | JGI IMG/M metagenome (GOLD analysis project Ga0114934, IMG submission 99695) | Deep subsurface microbial communities from Kolumbo volcano to uncover new lineages of life (NeLLi) - 4SBTROV10_white metaG | ecosystem: Environmental > Aquatic > Marine > Volcanic ...
AATATGTCAGAAAATTGAAACAATAAAAATACTTGAAATAGTTCAAATAATAATTTTTATAATGGAAAGAAAAAAGCTCCATTTAAAGAACAATTAAAAAATACATTTTTTCTTTTAAAAAATACTTTCAAGATTTTATGAAAAAATAAAGATATTATTATACCAACAAAATATTCAATATATTATAGTGTAATATTAAGAATTTTATTTTTTAGTATGATAGGGAGTTTTTTTATTAATCCTTTAGTATGAATTATATTATTATTAATATGGTTTATAGCTTTTATTTACAAATTTTTCTATTTTGCTAAACAAAAATCTAATCAATCATATTTAGTATATAATACAATTTCTTGAAATAATATATCATATAAAAACTCATTAAATTATATTAAAAATGATTTTAATAAATATAAATCAATTGCTTTTATAGATATGGCTAGATGATATATTGAAAAAGCTAATAATTGAGAAAAAAGTTGAATTAAATGAATGATAGTTGGTTTAATTTTATCATGATTAGAAGAAGTATTGGATTTAATAAGCAATTATTTGCTTCCAGCAATGGTAATAGAAAATAAAAGTATAACAAAAGTAAAAGACGACTTAAAAGAGATAAAAGACAATGTACCACAAGCCCTTGCTTGAGTATTTTGAATTGATTTTTTATGAAGAGCGATTAATACATTGTTTGGTTTAATATATTTTTTTATGATTGTAATAGCATGATTAATAGGTTGGGGAATGTGATTTATTTCTGATACAATGATTATAACAATAGCTAAATATAATATATCATTATTACCTTTATTTATTTCAATTGTAACAATATCAATTATTGCTGCAATAATATTAAGATTAACAGATTGAGTGAAAGTTGTATATTTCACAATTTTTTATACTAATATTATGAAACCTGATGTTATAACAAAAGATTTAAAAAAAGAATTACAATCATATTTACAATTTAAAGAAGTAAAAAAAGAAGAACAGGTTATATAAATCACACTTATTATTAGAAATAAAATTTAATAACAAAGGATGTGAAATTTAGAAATCCATCTTTGAATATATAACTATATTAATTTTATGAAATACAAACACACTCAAATTGGTTACTTAATTTTAATTACTACACTGGTCGTATTAGTGCTTTTTGTGTGAATTTATATTACTGTTCAAGCAGAATCTTCTTTATATGACTATTGTGAAAAATTTACTGTTCCTGCTATAATGACATTAATCATATTTATTCTTGTTTCCTTTACATTACTTCAAGTAGTTATTGATAAAAAATATTTACATATCAAATTTGGTTATGGTATTTATAGAAAAAAGTTTTTGCTTAATGATATAATGTCTGCTAAAGCTGTAAAGAATCATTGGTATTATGGATGGGGTATAAGAATATGGTTTTGGCCCAAGATGTGGATTTACAATGTTTCTGGTTTTAATGCTGTTGAAATAAAATTGAAAAATAGTAAAATTTATAGAATAGGTACGGATGAACCTAAAAAGTTAGAACAAGCAATTTTACATTCAATTAAATAATGAGATTGGAATTCTGAATTTAAGCTATATAATTTACTAAAAACTATTTGATTTTTAAAGAAAATTTTGTAAATATTATAAGGAATCTTTTTTATTGTTTTTTCCAAAAATTTTGATATAGTTCTTTTGCTAATTCATTCACTATATTTGGATTTAAATCTACATTAATTTTTTCTCAATTTATAAGTTTTATAATCTTATTTTAAAACATATTTTTTAATTTAAAAAAATATTTAATAATATATTATTTGACAATTAAAAATTAATGTTTATAAAAGACCCTATTTAAAAAAATAAAAACATTGTTAATGAACAATTATCTTAAAAAGGTTTTAAACCCACAACAATATGAAGCAGTAATGCATATAGAATGAGCAAGTTTAATATTAGCTTGAGCATGAGCATGAAAAACAAGAGCACTTACATACAAGATAGCATATATGAATTATATGTGAATAGATTTATCAAACATATTAGCAGTTACTTTTACAAACAAGGCTGCTAATGAGATGAAAGAAAGATTACAAAAACTATCTAATGAAATAGAAGAAAATGTATCAGAAAATAATATTTCCAATCAAATTAAAGATAAAGATGATGAAATTGATTTTGATGATATGGTTGAAGAAGAAACTATAGAAGATGCTGATGTATGTTTACAAGAATATGATAAGCAAACTTGATCTACAAAAGCTAAAAAAGGACAAAATTATAATTGGATATGAACCTTTCATAGTGTGTTTTTAAAGATTTTAAAACAAGATATACAAGAACTTAATGATATTTTTTCTACAAATTATAACAAAAATTTTAATATAGCAGATGAAAGTGATTCTTTAAGAGCAATAAGGTCAATACTTAAAGATTTGTGAATAAAGGATGTATTTACTCCAAAAGAAGTAAAATGGAAGATATCTAATCTAAAAAATAAATGATTAGCTGCAAAAGATTTTGAATATCAAACAAATGATGATAATGATGAACTAATATTAAAGATATATAAAAAATATGAAAAAGTTCTGAGAGAGCAAAATACTCTTGATTTTGATGATTTGCTTTTACTTCCATATATTTTATTTAAGGAAAAATCAGATATACTTAAAAAATGGCAAAATAAGTTTAAATATATACTTGTAGATGAAGCACAAGATACAAATAAAATACAGTTTGATCTTATACATATGCTTTCAACAAGTGATGGTAATATAACCTTGATTTGAGATGATTTTCAATCTATATATGGTTGGAGATGAGCTGTTATAGATGAATTTTTAAATGCAGAAAAATATTGGTCTAATTTACAAATTTTTAAACTTGAAACAAATTATAGAAGTAAAAAGACTATTGTAGAAGCTTGAAATGCTATCATAGCTAATAATAAAAATCAGTATAAAAAAAATATTAAATCTTTTAATGAAAAAGAAAGTAAAATAAAAATAATTTCTTTTCCCACTGATGCTGATGAAGCAGTACAAGTTGTAGAACTTATCAAAAAATTAAATAAAAAATGAAAAAAACGGTCTGATTTTGCAATTATTTACAGGACAAATGCACAGTCTGAGCCTTTTGAAAAAGTTTTATTAACTGAAACAATCCCTTATAGAGTTTATGGTGCTTTTAAGTTTTATTCAAGAAAGGAAGTTAAAGATATACTTGCATACATAAAATATATTATAAATCCAGATGATGCTTTAAGTTTATCAAGAATAATAAATGTTCCTTCAAGGAAAATATGAACTACAACAATAAATAAACTTTTAGAACAAGCAAGTTTAGAATCAGTGTCTTTACATTATATAATTCAAAATATAGAATATACGCCTTTAAATGTCTGAACTAAAAATAAAATAATATGATTTAACAGTGCAATAGCTTATATAAAAGAAAAAATACAAGAACAACTACCTTCTGAAAGCATACAAACTATAATTAAAGCTATAAAATATGAAGAATATCTTCAAAAAGAATATTGAAAAGAAGATACTCAAGAAAAAATAGCAAACATATGACAACTTATAAATATTGCTACAAATTTTTCTACTAAATGAAAAGGATGATTTAGAGAGTTTATAGATGAGATTAGTTTATTTACAGATTTGGAAGATAAAAATCAAGAAAATGTTGATCAAGTTCAACTTATGACAGTTCATGCAAGTAAATGACTTGAATTTGATACAGTATTTTTAACATGACTTGAAGAAAATATATTTCCTTTATCAAGAGCAAGGTTGAATCCTAAAGAACTTGAAGAAGAAAGAAGACTTATGTATGTTGGTGTTACAAGAACAAAAAACAATTTATTTTTAACTTATGCGGAAAGTAGAAAACAATATTGAAGTCTTAAATATAATCCTATAAGTAGATTTATTCAAGAAATTCCAGAACATCTGACAACTTATTTTTGTAGTAAATCTTCTTATTCACATCAAAGTAATTTCCAAATACATGATAAAGTAAAACATAAACTTTTTTGAGTAGGAGAAGTTATGGAAGTCTTTCAAGATAAAGTAATAGTTAGGTTTTATGGTAATGGTATAAAACAGATATTATCAAAAATGTTGGAGAAGATAGAATAAAAAGTTATTTTATTATTGAAAATAGATGATTAAAAAATATATATTATCATACAATAAAAAAAAGCCTAACATATATTGTTAGACTATATTGAATTTTTGTTTTTGCTTTATCCACACATTTTGTTTTTATTTATGAAATAAAGTATTTATATTATATAACAATTATTATATATGTCAACACTAAGTTGAAAAAAATTAGAAAAAAGTTTTAAAAATAAAGAAAATATATGAGATATTTCAAATTCTAAAAAAGATATAGAAAAAATTTTATCCATTATAGATTTTGAAAATATAGATGAAATTTCTATTTTATCACAAAAAATAGAAGAACTTTTTCTTGAACTTTTTGATGGCTGAAATATGGATAATTTTCAAGAAATACACATACTTGAATATGTATTATCAAAATTAACACAAAATAATACAGAAAATATTAAAAAAGCTTATGAAATATTGCTTATGATATTTTCTACATATTTGTATGAAAATGATAAACTTGATAATTACAAAGATAGTATAGTTAATCATTTTAAACTTAATACTTTTGAAAATTATTTTGATTATGTAAGCTGATATATAAATCACTTAGATAATAGTTGGATAAAAGTAAAAATTATATTTAAGTATCTAAAAATACCTGCAAATTATAACAAAAATAATTATTATTTTTTAAATAATGATATAGATCAGAAAGAATTTGCAGAAAAAATAAAAGAAAGTTTATCTTTACATAAATATATATCTTTATTAATTAAAAATAAGCTTAGCTTACAAAATAATAATTTAAATAAAAACACAAAAAAACTTTTATTTAAGTATATAAATACATTTTTATCATTTAATAATTATAATTATATACTTTTACATATTTTTAGTCTTTCTGAAACTATAAAAGAAAAACAACATATTTCAAAATTATTAAATTTTTATATTGATACTTTAAAAAACTATTTAAAACTACTTATAAATAATCAAGATTATCTAAATGATCTATCTTATAGATCTGCAATAGTTGTATATTCAAACATATTTTTTTTCTGAAAGCTAATAGATGAAAAAGACAAACAACATTTTGATAAATCGTTAGAAAAAATTAAAGAATTATTAATTAGTAAATATTGAAAAAAATTAGAAAAAAGTTTTGAAAATACTGATGAATATAGCCAATTTATTTATTATTATACTTGAGAATGTATTGATAATTGAAATTTAGTTAAAAAAAATAACGAAAGTATAATAGATATCTTAGATTCTCATAAATTATGAGAAGATTTATTTGTTTTAACCAATATCTTATGAGTTCATACAAATATAAAAAAAACAGCAAAAGCTTGATTACTTCTTATGCCTTCTGCTGAAAAGGACAAATTAATTATAAATCAAAAAATTTTTTCTGATATAGGATTTAATAATGCTAATATATTAAGTAATTTTAAAAAACAATTAGAAAATTGAAACATAAAAGAATGAATAAATATTTTTTTAAGGTATTTGTGATTGTTATTAAATATAGAATATAACAAACAAGATATAGATCTTAAATTTTTTGTAGATAAGAGATTTATAAATGAAGGAAAAATATTTGAAAATCTTAAACTAAATGTAAATGATATATCTCAAATAGAAGATTTTAATGATTATTTAATTAAAGATAATTCATTGTATATAAAATTTAATATAAAAACTATATATTGAGATTCATATATCATTATGAATATAGATGGTAAAAATATACAAGATACTGATGTTATAAAACAACAAATATTTAATATTGAAGCTCTATGAAAAATAATCTCTCAAAAAATATTTAATTATCTTAAACATATATCCAATTTTGAACAAAAAATAATACATTTAAAAAATTATCATGAGGAAACTTTTAATCATATGACAAATATATGAATCTTGATGTATAATTTAGCAGAGTTGATAAAAGATAAAAAATTGGATAAATTAGAAAATTATTATCAAAATCAATTTTGTTTAGATGATAAAAAAGAAATTTATAAAATTATATGATATATGCATGATATATGAAAAGCTAATATTGCAGATAGATTAAATAGATATTCTGGCATAAACTCAAGAGTAGATTTTTTTGAAAATTTTTATAATATATTTTATTATATATTTAAAAATCCTGATGATATAAACGCTGATTCTTTAACAGAGATAGATGTTAAAGCTTATTTTAAAAACATAGATACTTTAAAAAATAATATAAACAAAGATAAATCATTAAATAAAATGATTGAAAAAATAATTCTGAATACAGATATAATATCTATGAATGAAAATTTTTATCAAAAACTCATAAAAGAAATCATCTCTCTTTCTATTTTAAAATATAAAATATTATCAAAAGATATATGATATGAAAAAATTATTAATAATAAAAACATTTGTGAAACTAAGGAAGTTAAAATTATAAAAGAGAAAAAAATAAAATATATAGAAATGTGAAAAATTCAATGACTTGATTTAAATAAATTTTTGTGGATTGTTTTATGATTGATTAAAATAACATTAGATAAGATAATAAAAAAAATAAAAGATCCTCATATACAAGAAAGTTTTGATTTTGTTAAAATAGAGGATACTTTCATTAGCTTAACTTCAATCTTTTTTCATCATTCTTATCCAGATATACAAGAGCTTAAAAAAAATTGAATTTTAGATATTCTTAAAAATAACTATAAAAATATATGAGTATCAGATTATCTAAATAATTTACAAAATTTAAATACAGAAAATTTAAAATCATCAGAATATCCAAATGATATAAAAGATCCTATAATGGTTATAACAAACATTATAGATATTATGGAAGCTTTAATTGTTTCAAACAGATGATATCAAAAAAATTCTGAAGAGATGATTTCTTTGAAAGAAAAAATAAATAATTTACATATTAATAAATGATTAAAAAATATAATTTTAAATCACCTTAAAAGTGAAAGTAAAGAAGATTTTGAACAGCAATATCCTTATGTGTTAAACATCTTAGATAGAATTTTTAAAGATAATAAATTTTATAAAAGAATAAGACCTGTTTTAGAATTAGAAGAATTTAAAGAAAAAGTAAAATCTATATAATTACAATATATTCTTGTAAATAAACTAAAAAAAATTATAAATAAGAAATAGCTTTTAATTATTAAATAAATTATTAGTATGGTTTTTAATTACATACTTGAGAAGATAGCTTGAAATGCTAATGAAAGAAAACTTGCAAAATATCAAGCAATCATAGATAATATAAATCATTTTTATGAAGAATATAATAATTTTTCAGAAGAAGATATAAAAAATAAAAGTTTAGAGTTTAAAGAAAGAGTAGAAAAATGAGAAAGTTTAGATGATATACTTCCTGAATCTTTTGCTTTACATAAACAAGCTTGTAAATCCCTTGTATGAACAAAATATAAAGTTAAATGACAAGAAATAACTTGGAATATGATACCTTATGATGTTCAACTTTTAGGGGGTATCATACTTCATGAGTGAAATATTGCTGAGATGAAAACATGAGAAGGGAAAACACTTGTTGCTACTATGTCTGCTTATTTAAATGCACTTACTTGAAAATGAGTACATCTTGTAACTGTAAATGATTACTTAGCAGAAAGAGATGCTGAAACTATGAAACCTTTATATGAATTTCTTTGAGTTTCTGTATGATTTGTTAGTAAAAATGTTTCTTTAGAAAAAAGAAGAGAACAATATAATAAAGATATTACTTATGTTGAAAATGCTGAACTTTGATTTGACTATCTAAGAGATAATCTTGCAAAAAGTATGGATCAAAGACTTCTACTTTTTAGAGATCTTAACTATGCAATTGTAGATGAGGCAGATAGTATAATGATAGATGAAGCAAGAACTCCACTTATTATATCTCAACCATCTTCTCAACCTACTGAAAAATATGTTCAATATGCTCAAATTGTAAAGGCACTTGAAGCTTGTCCTTTACAAACTGAAAAGAAAAAATCTATACTTTTTGATGATTGAAAAAAAGAACCATTGGAGTGTGATTACAAAATAGATTCAAAGGCTAAGACAGCACTTTTAACCTCAAGATGAATACAAAAACTTGAAAAGATGCTATGAGTAGAAAATTTATACAGAGATTTAGGATATGAAGAGATTCATCATATAGAAAATGCAATTAAATCAAAAGCTTGTTATGAAAGAGATAAAGATTACTTAGTTCATAATGGTGAAGTTTTGATAGTCGATGAAAATACAGGTAGAGCAATGCCTTGAAGAAGATATTCTGAAGGTTTACATCAAGCTATAGAAGCTAAAGAACAAGTTCAAATTCAAAGAGAGTCTGAAACAGTTGCTACTATAACTTATCAAAATTTTTTAAAATTATACAAAAAACTTTCTTGAATGACTGGTACTGCTAGTACTGAATGAGAAGAATTTGAAAAGATATATGGAGTTTGAGTCGTAGTTATACCTACAAATAAAGAAATTATAAGAACTGATAAACAAGATAAAGTATTTTTTGATCAAAATATAAAGTTTAATCATGTTGTAGACACTGTTAAGTTTTACCATAAAATATGAGTTCCTTTTTTACTTTGAACAAGTTCTGTACATACTTCTGAACTTCTTTCAAAGTACTTACAGAAAGCTTGATTACAACATTCTGTTTTGAATGCAAAATATCATGAGATGGAAGCTAAGATAATTTCAAATGCAGGTAAAAATTGATCTATTATAGTTGCTACAAACATGGCTTGAAGATGAACAGATATAAAACTTGAAGACTGACTTTTTGAAAAAATATTAGCTAACTATGCAAAATGGATAAAAAAAGAACTTTCAAATGCTAAATGATTAAGTTTAGTTATATATTCAAGATTTGAATTTGATAAAATTATGGAATGATTAAAACAGGAATTCTCTTTAACAGACGATGATATAGTTTCAGCAGAAAAGCAAGAGCTTATAAAAGATAATTTTTATATAAAAATAAAGTTTAATAATAGAAAAAAGACTAAAAGTCAAGCTTATTGTGAGCTTATCATAAAAACTTCAAAAGAACAAGAACCAGAACTTATTGAAAAAAATATACATATGGGACTTTATGTGTTAGCATCTGAAAAACATGAAAGTAGAAGAATTGATAATCAATTAAGATGAAGATCATGAAGACAATGAGATCCAGGTGTAACACAATTTTATATAGCACTTGATGATGAACTTATGATAAAATCTTGATGACTTATTACAAAAACTCTTGCTTGAAAGTTGTACCCAAAAGAAGAACTTGAAAAAATGGCTATTGAAAATAAAATGATTACAAACTCTATAGAAAGAGCTCAAAGACAGATGGAAGCTATGAGTTTTAGTATAAGAAAAAACTTATTTGAGTATGATAATGTTCTTAATAAACAAAGACAATTTATATATTCTTTAAGAGATAAACTTCTTGAGAATAAAGATATGGAAGAAATTATAAAACAATATATCCAAGATCTTGTAATAAATACTATAAAAAAGTATTCTTATGATGAAAAAGAACTTGTAAATTACTTAGAAGAGATATCTTGAATAGATTTTTCAGAAGAAGTTAAAAAATATAGATCAAAAGATTTGAAAGATTATCTTATACTTAAATTTAAAGAAATCTATGATGATAAAAAACATCAAATAGGTGAAGATAAAATGAAGGAAATTCAAAAATATATAATGCTTGAAACTTTAGATAAGAACTGGATGAAACATATAGATGAGATGATGTATCTAAGAGATAAAGTATCTATGTATGGTTATGCACAAATAGACCCATTACTTCAATATAAAAAAGAGGCTTTTGAAAAATATCAAATCTTGATGTGAGGTTTAAAATCTCAAATTGTTTCTGAATTATTGAAACTTGATCCTGAACAATTTTCTGTTAAAACTGAAACTTTACATATATGATGAGAAGAAGAAACTATAAACTTGATAGAAAAACTTAAACAAGCTTGAAATATAGCTAAATGAATGGAAGTTAAAACTCCTAAAAAAAAATGACCTAAGGTTATTCAAAAAGATGATGATTTTGAAATTATAGAAATGGCTGATGATAATAATAATCAAGAAGTTGATGATATAATCTCAAAAATGTTATGAAAATAATTTTATATAGTGTTATTTACGGTTGTTTTTATGAATATAAAAAAAAATAATAGACTTAATACTAAAGAGATAAGATATATTATAAAAACAAAAAAAAAGAAATTTTTAAGATGAAAGATTTTTAATATAAATATAATTAAACAATTTCCTTGAATGGAGTATAATAAGTTTTGAATTAGTATATCTAGTAAATTTCATAAAAGGGCAGTTTATAGAAATATACTTAGAAAGCTATTTTTTCATATTATATATCAAAGTAATTATATACATAAAAGATCAAAATGATCTTATGTTAAAGTCTATGTTGCTTTAAAAAAAGGAGTAGTATATGATTTTAAAAAAGAAAATATAAAAGATAAAATAAAAAAAGACTTAGAAAATGATTTAGATATTATTTTTTGAAGATAAATATTGACTTTACCGTAATTTTACTTATAAAACAAACAAGTTTTATATAATTTTTATGTATTATGAAATTAGATACTTTAAAACAAAGGATTAAACCATCTATACAAAAGAAGCTTGCATGAGTTTGCTTATCTTTATTTTTAGTTTTATCAAATTCTTATGCTAATGATTTATCACCACATTTTTTTTCTGGTAAATGAAAACTTCAGTTACAAAAAAATGTTATAAGTTTTACTTCTAAAAACACTATAAATCAGATTCCTTTTTTGTGAAAAAAAGATATTTATATAGCTATACATTGAAAACCTTATTGAGAATATAAATGGTTTAATAATAAAGGTTATATTCTCGTAGATCATAGAGATTGAAAAAAATTATTAAAATTTATAAAATGAAATAATTATGATATAGTTGCTAAAAAAAATTATGATATAGAACTTAACAATATACAAACAATTAATAATATAAAAAATTTATTCATAAAATATGAACAAAAAGAAATTTCTGAAGAATTAAAACAAAAAGTTTCTTTTTATGTGGGAAAAATAGAAAATGCTACATGAAAAGACTATAAAAATAGGTATATAACTTTTGTAGATACTAAGTGAAATAAGCTTTTTTTATTGTATGTTGATAAAGATTGAAAAAAACAAGTAATTTGAGCTTCAAAAGTAAGTACATGAAATCCAAGAAGATGAAAAGATTATTTTAATACACCTTATATTATTATAGACAGAAAAGAAAGTTGATTTTATAAAAAAGATTGGAGAGCTTTATGAACAGATGCAAAAGGTTATTGAGACGATTGAAGAAGAATATTTTTTTTGTGAAAATATTTTGTAAACATTAAAACAAGAGAACCTAGTTTAGATCTTAAAAATTGATATAAAGAACTTCATTTAGCTTTTCATACTACAACTCCTTGGTGATTAACTCAACTTTGAAAACCTATGAGTAAATGATGCATAAGAACAGATATTTTTATAAATAAGTTATATGATAAATTTAATAAAATAAATGAATGAGTATTTATTATATGAGATATGGACAAAAAAATTACTTATTACCTTAATAAAAATGAAATAGAAAAACTTGTATTACAATCTGATAAAAAACAACTTAAAATAGCTTCAAATAAATAGCATTTTACAAACTTATTGCCCAATCTTTAACTTTATCTTTTTTTGTTTTATTCCATTTTAAAAACTGTTGTAATAATGGTGAAAGGTTTATAAAACCTACCCATAATTGTCATAGTTTTATATACTCTAATATATTTTCATCTTGTGTAATTTTTATATAATTTTCTAAAAAAATAGTTTGTAGATTATTATTTTTCTCTTTATTCTCAAAATTTATAATTGAATCTATTTGAAATTGAGCTAAAAACCATCATATGTCTATGCCAGGTTCTCCATAAGGAATTCTTGAAAAATCTATAAATTCTATGTTTTCATTCTTGTTTTTCATTATGTTTCATTGCCAAAAATCACCATGTAGATAGCTAATACGATCAAAAGTATTTCATTTTACATATTTAAAATATGTTTCTAACATTTTTCAAATATATCTTTTAAAGAAGTCTTCATCTTCTGTATTTACTATCCTTATTTCATATGTAGAAAAAACAGTTTCAGGATGTGTTATGATTTCTCTTAGTGATCTGTTATATAAAAATTTTTTATTATTATTTGATAACTTTTTGAGCTCTTTATTTCATATTTTGTGGATTTGTCATATTTTGTTTGCAATTTTAATTATATAATCTTCATTTATATCTTGCAAAGATAAAGTTTCTCATTCAAAAAAATCTGTGATATGATATGTTTTATTGTTATATTTTATTACTCAATAAGATTTTATTCAACTTTTTGCATTGTTTGTCATTTTATCAGATATACTAAAATTACTATAATCTTCATTATTATAAATATATCATAAATCTTCATCTTTTAAACATCTTGCAAAATAGTTTTTATTTTCTCATATAATCTTAAATCAATTAGATAAAAATCCAGCTTTAAATTCTTTAATTTCAATGATTTTTTCATTTAAAAATTTACTAAATATTTTCTTTATATCTTTCATAATTTTTTTTTCTAATAATTAAAATTTCTCATTCTTTTTGACCACCATGTTTATAATTTTCTTGTTTTCTTATGAGATGGTCTGAAAAACATTGATGTGAAAACATAATAACTAAATTATCCTTATTATTTAAAGAAAGAACTCTGCTTATACTTTTTTGACTTCTTTTTACTATGTTTTCATAAGTTTCTATAGATGAAATCATTTCAAAAACATTTAATCATTGTAAATATTTTTTAGGGATTTTAGTCCAATAAGATTGGAAAAAATACTCTGCATAACTCAAATTTTGTGGGTTTGTATTTTTTTTATCAAATTTAATTTTTTTGTTATTTATTTTTATTTCTTTTCATTCAACTAATCAACTAAAAATATTCCAAGAAAAGTTTTTTGCTTCTTGTAAATGAGAAAATAAGTTTATCTTAGCATTATTTATATCATATTTATCAAGTTTTTTTAAAAATATGTAAGCTGTTTGTATAGTCCTTGCAAATGGGGAAATCCATAAATGTATTTTTTTTATTTTTAATTCCTCTATATTTTCTTTAATAAAAGATTCCATATAATTTTCTAAATCTTCTAATCATTCTTCTTTTAAATCTTTTACAAATTCAAATTTATCTAAAAATCAATTTATATCAAAAAATCATTTTTTATCTACATCCAAATTTTCATATTTTGCATTTCAATGTCTTATGATTAGTAAATTTGAGTCTTTCATAATTTTTAATGAAAAATAAATTTATTCTTCCAATTTTTTGTATATTATCTGTGGTTTTGATTTAACTTTAATCTCTTTTTTATAAATCTCATCTAAAAATCATTCAAAATTATTTGAATTATCTAAATGTTTAAAACCAAAAGTTTCATTTATTTTTTTGTATCATTCTAAGAAAAAGAAAGAACCTAGTAAATTTATCTTATTTATAAGATATATAGCAGTTTCTAAAACTTTTTTTCACTCTGTTTCATTTTCTTTTATAAGTTTCCAAGGCTCTTTATCTTGTATATATCTATTTACTTTTTGTATAAGTTCATAGTAATATTTTAAATATTGTTGAAGATTAACTTCTTCAAAATATTTTTCTAAAAGATCTTCTATATTGTTGTTTAATATCCCATCAAGCAGTTCATTTTTTATATCAGTATAATGATAAACTCATTCTGTTATGCCAAATTTTTCAGAAAGTTTACTAACTCTATAAACTAAGTTTCACAAACCTCATATAAGCATATGATTATAAACATCTTCAAATCTATTAAAAGAAAAATCTCAATCCTTTCATATTTTTATATCATAGAATAGGTATAAACTTATAGCATCTCTTCAATATTTTTCTAAAAGTTCTAATGGATCTATAACATTTCATAAAGATTTTGACATTTTTTGTCAATCTACTGTAAAAAATCAAGTTGTAAATATCCTTTTTGGAATAGGTAAATTTACTGCTTTTAGCATAGCAGGCCAATATATACTATGAAATTTTGCAATATCTTTTCCTATAACATGATATATATTATCACCAAAGTATCAAAGTTCATTAAGATTATCATCTAAGCTAACTGTATAGTAGTTGAAAAGTGCATCATACCAAACATATACTACATGTTTTTCATTAAAAGGAAATTTTATTCAAAATTTTTTTCATTCTCTTGATATACTAAAATCTTCTAATCATTCTTCAACAAAAGATTTTACTTCATTGAACCTACTTTGAGGAAATACAAATCAAGGATTTTTTTTATAAAGATTTTTTAAAAAGTCTTCAAATTTTTTAAGTGCAAAAAAATAATTTTCTTCTTCTATGATATCAGGTTTTGTAAGGTGGTCAGGGCATACAAGCTCACCATCTTTTTCTATAAGGTCTTTTTCTTTTTTAAAAGCTTCACAACCTACACAATAATAACCATTATATTTACCTTTGTAGATATCTCAGTTTTTATAAGTTTTTTCTAAAATCATTTTAATAACTTTTTTATGTTTTTTACTGTTTGTCCTTATAAAATCTGTATATGATATGTTGTATTTTTTCCATATATTTTCATGTATAAGGCTCATTTCATCTAGATATTCACATACATCTTTTCACTGTTGTTTGGCTTTTTCAACTGATTTTTGACTATTTTCATCAACTCAAGTAGAAAATTTAACATCATATCATAAAGATCTTTTAGCTCTTGCAAAGCTATCTGCAATTAAAGAAGAATATACATGTCATATATGAGGTTTTCAGTTTACATAATATATTGGAGTAGTTACAAGTATTTTTTTTCACATATTATAAAATTATTATTTTAAATAAAAACTAATATAATGATGATATGGTTTAAATCAAGTTTTTTACTTTTTTATACCTTCGTATTCTATGATAAATTTTGCAATATCTTTATAAATTTTTCAAGCAGAACAAATTCACCATTGACATGTCCTTGGTCTTGTAACTTTTATAGCTATAACATATCTTAAATCATCTTTTGTAACTATTCAAACAAATGAACCAACAGTCCATCAATTTCATTGTTGATATTTTCATTTATAAGATATTTGTGAAGTTCAAGTTTTTCATCATAAAGTATATCATTTCATTATAAGACTTTTAAGATCTCAATTATAGATTGTACTATAAAGTGCATATATGATATCTTTACTAATTTTTGTTGTAAATATTTTATTAACTATATATTTTCATATGTTTTCAATGTTATCATCTCTTTCTATTTTACTAACTATAGTAGGTTTAAGTAAATATCAACCATTTACTGCAACTGCATAACTAATTGCCATTTGTATAGGAGTAACTAGTATTCATTGTCAAAAACTGTTATTATAAAACCTTGCTTTTGAAAATTTTTCAAGAGCTGATATCTTTCATCTATCTTCATTTGCAAGTTGAATTCAAGTTTTTTGTCAAAATCATAGTTGTTGTAAATAATTATAGTACACATCTTTTCAGATTTTGATAACTAGTTTTACCATTCAGACATTACAAGACCGTTCAAGAGCATGTAAAAAAGTATTGTATCATTTACATTCTTTTGCAACATTTTTAATTGTATAAGGTCAAACTTTTATCTTACCGTTATCTTGATAATAATCATATAATCATATATCATTTGTATCTATCCCAATAGCTTCTGTGATAATTTTAAATATACTTCAAGGTTCATAAGGTTCAGATATTACTTGATTTACAAAAGTTCTTGGTCAAAGTATATTCTTATAAATATATTTTTTTATATTTGGATTAAATCTTTCTTTTGTAGTTGCAAGTTGTAGTTTTCATCAAGTTTCATAAAGTATAGGTATATCATAATATGTTTTTCACATCTTTTGGCTATCTACAAGATAGTTATATCTTGGTGTAAGAGGTTTTATCTTGTATATATCTTTCCAATTATTTGGATTAAAATCAGGAAATCAAGCAAGTGCTCTTATATTACCATTATAAGGATTTATAATAACAGCTGATACATCATCAGCTTTAAGATCATAATAGTATTTTTTTAGTATTTCATCAAGTTTTTTTTGTAGTGCATAATCTATAGTTAAATATATATTTCAACCATTTTTTGGTTTTTTTATATTTATAGAACTTGAAACAATTTGTCATATCCATGGAGTATCCATTCATACAATTTGTCATTTTTGTCATTTTAGTATATCATTGTAATATTCTTCTATTCATCAAGCTCCATTGTTATTATTCATATATCATATAACATGAGAAAGAAAATTGTTATTAGGATAATATCTAAATGGTTGTTTTTTATATCCTATACCATGAAATAAAGGAATTCTATTTTTTTTCTTATTTTTATATTTTTCTTTTAATCTTTTTATTTCATTTATCCGTATTGGATTTACATGATCTGTTATTTTTACATATCTTTTTGGTCTTTTATGTAATATTTTTTGAAGATAAGATATTGTAATATCTCTATATTTAGGGTTTAGTATATTGTATAAAGAACTTACTGTATTATCAAAATTTCACATATTATCTAAATCTACATATACATAGTTATTATTTTGTATAAGGACTCATTTTATTTTTTTAAGCTTATCTATGGTATCTTTATTATTAAAAAAGCCTATATATGATTTAGTTATAAAACTTTTTTTAAACATATTTTCTAAATGAGTATTTATGATAACTTGTAATGTTCAAGTTGTTATATAGCTTAAATCTATATTATCTGTTTGTACCTTTTCAGTATTTTTAAAATCTCAAGTTAAAAGTTTAGTTATTCCTTTTTTATTTTTTTCTTCTTTTATAAGCTTTTTTCAAGACCATTTTTCTATATTTTTAATACATTCTAATTTATCTATTTTGTCTAAACGATACCTTTCACAAAAATGTTTGTACACTATAACTCATAAAAGCTCTGCTAATTTTTTTTGATTCCATATAACATATGGATCAGCGTAAAGCTCATAAAGATTTATATTCTCGGTTAGTGGTATTTTTTCTTTATCTTTATTTTCTAAATAGATATTTCATCTTTCTGGTTCAAGGTCAGATACACTATAATGTTGAGAAAATAATAAATTTTTATATTCATTAGCTTTTATAACTTGTAAATAAAAAAGTCTTATCCATAAAATGAACATTAAAATGGAAAAAAATGTAAGTAATTTTTGATACTTATTTAATTTTATATTTATTTTTAACTTTTTTCTCATGTTTAATCTTGTAATTTGCTATTTAAATAATCTTTTTTGCTTATGTATTTTATTTCAAATTCTGTTCAAGGAGCTAATTTATCTATAGTTTTAGATAAATCTTTAATTTTTTCGTCTTGTTGTAAGATATCATAGTCTGGTTTTGATATTATAATAATTTCAAATTTGTCTTCTTTATTGTATTCTACATTTCAAAAATTTTTTATGATTCATTTTATAACAGGAGATTTTAGATTTTCTATAAGTATATTTTTTGTTATTTTTTCTGTAATTTTTTTGGGAGTATTATTTTTAGTTTTTTTTATGTTTTCTTTTTTTTCTTCAAGCTGTTCAGTTCAAAAATGTTTTTTATTAATTTTTTGTGATTGTTCAATTTTAGTCTTTAACTTTTCATCTTTTACATTTTTAGTTCTATCTTGTATTTTTATTCATATTACAGTTTTGTAAGCAAGTGTAGGAGTAGGAAAATTTCTCATACTTGAATAAATTCCATCAAATAAATTTACAAGTTTTAAGTTATTTTCTAAATCCTTAGATAGATTATCATCTAGATAAAGTAATATGTCTTTAACAAAATTTCATAGATCTAATCATTCTTTTTGAAGTTGTTCTATCTTAAAAAAAATATCATCTATATTGTTTGATTGGACAATCTCTAGGAAAGATACTATCTGTTTTTCTGGAGCAATTCATAGAAATTTTGTTACATTTTCAGAATTTATATTTCCTATAATACTAACTTGTTCAAGATATTTTATAGCATCTCTAAGTCAACCATCAGATATTTTTGCTATAAGCTTTAAACCTCATTCTTCAAATTTTAATCATTCTTGATCACATATATATTTTAATCTTTTTATAGTATTTTTTTCATTTATTCTTTGGAAATTAAAAACTTCACATCTTGATATGATAGTTTCAGGGACTTTATGTACTTCAGTAGTTGCAAGTATGAAAATAAGATAATCAGGAGCTTCTTCCATTAGTTTTAAAAGTGCATTAAACGAAGAGTTTGAAAGCATATGAACCTCATCTATTATGTATACTTTCTTTTTTAAAGTTGTTGGTGGATATATTGCTTTATCTATTATCTCTTCTCTTATTTTTTCAACTTTAGTATGACTTGCAGCGTCTATCTCAACAAAATCTAAAGTTTTTCAATTATTTATAAGATTGCAATTTTCACATTTATTACAAGGTTTTTCTCATTTTCAAATACAATTTATAGCTTTTGCAAATATCCTTGCAGTAGATGTTTTTCAAGTTCACCTCGGTCAGAAAAAAATATATGAAGAATTTATTTTTCATTGTTCAACTTCAGCATTAAGTATATCTTTTACTTGTTCTTGTCAAACTATTGTTTTAAAATTAGAAGGTCTATATTTGGTATAAAATGACATAAGTTTTATTTATTTATAAAATATAATATACTTTATATCTATTTTTTTCTATTTTTAAAGTTTTTTTGTAAAAAATTAAAATATTAAATAATAATATTTTAATCATTATCATTTAAAGTGCATCATATAAAAATGATAATAAAGGTAAAAAAATATATGGGACAAAAAGATAATAGGAAGAAATTGGTAACCTATTAAATGCTTAATCTTGAAAAATTAAAAAATTTTGTTATGATATGTAACATTTAAATACTAATAAATAATATGAGACAAACAACACTTTGAATTTTGATAAAAGATGGAAAAATATTTCTTTGAGAGAAAAAAAGATGATTTGCAAAATGAGTTTTAAATGGGGTAGGTTGAAAACAAGAAGATGGTGAAACTATAAGAGATTGTATGATAAGAGAAGCAAAAGAGGAAATAGGTATCCAAATAAAAGATATGGAAGAACTTTGAGTTTTACATTTTTATTTTACAGACAATACTTCTTGGAATCAGGATGTCCATATTTTTATGATAAAAGATTTTGATTGAGATATCATAGAATCTGAAGAGATAAAACCTTTTTGGTTTGATTTAAAAAATATTCCTTATGATAAGATGTGGAAAGATGATATATATTGGCTTCCAAGAGTATTAACATGAGAAATAGATATTGAATACAATTTTTATTTTAATACAGATAATGGCAAACTTTTAAAATCTGAAAAGATAAAATAAATTTATAAATATGTAATGAAAAATATAATACTTATAACTTGATGAACTTGATATATAGGTTCTCATGCTGTTGTAGCTTTTGAACAAGCTTGATATAAAATTATCATAGTTGATGATTTTTCAAATTCTGATAAAAAACAACTTGATAGCATTACAAATATACTTTGATATACTCCTAAATTTTACAAGATAGATTTAAAAAACAAAAAAGAACTTGAAAAGGTTTTTAATGAAAATCAGATTAATGGAGTTATTCATTTTGCTTGATGGAAAGCAGTTTGAGAATCTTGTAAAAAACCAATAGAATATTTTGAAAACAATATTTCAGGCAGTATAAATCTTTTTGATTGTATGGAAAAATATAATGTTAAAAAAATTATTTTTTCTTCTTCTGCAACTGTGTATGATCAAACTATATTTAATAAAAAAGATTTTTCTGGGGCAAAAGAAACCGATATAATTTGAAATACAACAAATCCATATTGAACTACAAAATAT
>Ga0114934_10000827_pt1 | contig 20022 bp, 15 predicted proteins | sample 4SBtaG_2_FD_99695 | JGI IMG/M metagenome (GOLD analysis project Ga0114934, IMG submission 99695) | Deep subsurface microbial communities from Kolumbo volcano to uncover new lineages of life (NeLLi) - 4SBTROV10_white metaG | ecosystem: Environmental > Aquatic > Marine > Volcanic ...
TCAATCGTTGCCTCGGTGTGTCCTGCACGCCTGAGAATCCCACCCTCTTTTGCGATTAATGGAAACAGATGTCCGGGACGAACAAAGTCTTGTGGACTACTCTCAGGATTCAGGATCGCAGCAACAGCTACGGCTCGCTCCACTGCTGTGATACCAGTACGTGCCGACACATGATCGACAGGAATAGTAAATGCTGTACCGAGTGGAGTGGAGTTCGACTCCACCATCCTTGGTAATTCAAGTCGACGTGCAACATCTGGTAAAATCGACATGCATACCTGACCCCGACCATGGGTAATCATGAAGTTAATAGCCTCGGGTGTCGCGTCTTCGGCGGCACAGATAAAATCACCTTCATTTTCACGATCTTCCGCGTCCACCACAATCACGATCTTTCCTTCTCGAAAAGCTCGAATAGCAGCATCTATTGAACTAAACTGGTCAGACATGCGTTTTTTTGAGTGGATGAATCATCCACACTCCTTTATTACCTAGCTAAACCTAGTTCATTGTAGGCCGATTAAAAACCTAGTCTGCCCTAAATCACTTACAAAAAAAATAGACCACACCATGCTTGCACGGGAAGAGTACATCGAGCAGTCCTACCTATTCCGAACGCTTGGCGAACGGATGCTCGACGGTGTTGCAACGCAAGAAGCCCTTAAGAATTTAGGCCACGAAATACTGGCTACTACAAAGCTGCCTCTTGCTATTGATTATCTAGTGAGTGATTTAAAACTTACCGGAACAATCGCACCTGCAATGCGGCAGCTCAACCATTACTTCACAGCATTTCAAACCTTCGTCATGACTGAGGCTGAAGACGAGGAAGGACGATTTGATCTTCGTACCGCGTTGGTAATACTTGAACGCGAAGCACGCTATCTCGCAGAAGGCGGGACGCCTGAAGGACTTTTTTTCTATCGATTTGAATGTCTTTCAAGAAATCGGCTCGACTATATGCGCGGACTACTCGCCACAGCTGCTGATGATGCATTTAATGCTGATTGGAAAAATTGGATCACAATGGTCTCCCGCCAAGTTGGTTTAGTTGACCTCGCAGACCTGATCTATATCCGAAGTAGTGAGCTCCTACGACGACAGGAAAGTCGAGCTTCGTTTCGCAAGAGCATTGATACACAGAACGACGAGAATACAACTGTCCAACAAACCGCAGTTTTATTTGGCGAAAAAGAAGGTCGCATTGCCTGGGCAAATCGTGGTAAAGACCCGCTCTACCTCTTTGCTGCTTTGCAAAGACAGTTGGGTTATCCAGTCGTTCCAAAGCTAAAACGCTCACAACCACAAACCGAATCGCCTGCCCTCTTGGCTCGCCGTATTGACCGACTTGAACTACGAGTCAAACTGCTTGAGGAAGAAACAAAGGATGGGATTGACTTGTCACAGTTTGATCCAAAAAACCAGCCTTTCAAACAACCTCCCAATGAGTGAAGGAGTGAGGCGATCACTTGTTTTTGGGTAGACCAGGCGGTCCAGTCCTTGTAGGCGTAATTGATTTTAGCAATGTTCTGCACTCCTTCATTGTGTGATGGGTCGTATCCGCTAGGCTCATTTTAACTACTATGTTTCGGGTTTAATTTTTGGTCGCCTAATCGATTAGGCATGTATATGAATTCTCATCTTTTTGTAATGGCAACGAAAATAACAATATTGGAATTTGAGAAAAACCAACACCTCTTGGTCTGCTCATGAATACAGCTCGAATACTTCAGCAGGAGAAAGAAGCCCCCTACCCCCAGACACTTCTGCGGCCGTGTCGTGCGATCACCGGCATCTCCGCGATTCTTCTTCCCTATAACAATAACAATTCGGTTGATTGGGCTAGTTTCGAGCGAACTCTTGAGCACACCGTATCTGCTGGCCTGATTCCTGCAGTAAATATGGATACCGGATATGCCAGCCTGATAGACGAAGCAACACGACTGGAGGTACTACAACGAACTAGTGCTGTGACATCTGGGCTTGAATTTGTAGCTGGTGTCTTCGTTGGTGATTCACCAGGACAGAAGTTCGACGCTGATGCGTATCGGCATGGTATTACAGAGACGGAAGCCGCTTCAGGAACACCCATTCTCTTTCAGTCTTTCGGCTTGAGCGAACTGCAGGAAGATGAAGTGGCCCCAGCATATGAATCAGTCACTCTTTCTTGTGATCAATTTCTTTTTTTTGAACTAGGTAAAGCGTTTGCGCCCTTCGGCAGGATCTACTCCCTCGAGACCTACGAACAACTGATGCAAATCCCAAACGCAGTTGGTGCCAAACACTCATCGCTACGTCGACAACCTGAGTGGAGTCGAATTGAGTTGCGAAACCGTGTGCGGCCAGATTTCAAGGTGTTCACGGGAAATGATCTAGCAATCGACATGGTGATGTATGGAAGCGATTACCTACTTGGACTAAGCGCCTTCGCCCCAGATGCGTTCGCTCGACGCGACGCCATGTGGGCTGCAGGAGATCAGCGTTTCTTCCGATTGAATGACGTGCTTCAATACCTCGGAGCATTTGCATTTCGCCCTCCTGTTCCAGCCTACAAACACTCGGCGGCCATTTTTCTAAAGATTCAAGGCCGGATCACGAGTAGTGCAACTCATCCTGATTCACCCCGCCGTCCGGAAACCGATCTCGAAGTACTGTCTGCCATTGCTAGTGAACTACGGCAACTGCTAGAGGAATCCAACGAATGACTTTTCCACGCATGGCCAGTTTTAAGACTCATGCAGCATTCACGCGTCATTTGAGTACTTTACAACTAACGCTTCCTTGTGCTGAGTTGGTTAAGAGTGGTCCTCATTCACCACTGGCTCAATCCATTCACGTCCATGATTTTAAAATAGGAAATAGATTCTGTATTCTTCCGATGGAAGGCTGGGACGGAACAGCAGATGGAAAACCATCGGAACTCACGCGGCGTCGGTGGCGAAATTTTGGTCGCAGCGGTGCCAAACTGATCTGGGGTGGAGAGGCCGTTGCTGTTCGTCATGATGGCCGAGCGAATCCGAACCAAATGGTTATCAACAGTGAGAACCTGTCTGAACTTGAATCATTACGAGCAGAACTCGTCGCTACACATGAGACTGAATTTGGCACCACTACCGATCTGTTCATCGGATTACAACTGACGCACGCGGGCCGCTTCGCAAAACCGGACTGCCATGATCGCATGCAACCACGAACAGCGCAGCGAAATTCAATTCTCGATGCCCGGTGTGGTATTACTGACGATTCCGCACTATTAAGTGATGATGAAATCACTTCCCTTATCGAGGACTTCGTAAGCGCGGCATCCCTTGCTGCGCAAGCGGGATTTCAATTTGTTGACATTAAACACTGCCACGGGTACCTCGGCCATGAACTACTCAGTGGTTTTGACCGGCCAGGAAAGTTTGGAGGCTCATTTGAGAATCGCACGCGGTTCCTCCGAGAAATTGTTGACGGTATCCGTAGTCGCACACCCTCTCTCGAAATTGCTGTTCGCATTAGTATCTATGACTTTCTTCCATTCACTCAGGGTCCGGACGGCGTCGGCATCCCGGAGGAGAATGGTGATCCCAGACTGATATTTGGTGGCGATTCTACTGGTGTAGGGATCGATCTATACGAACCGACAAAGTTCCTCTCCCTTTTGCAATCACTTGGCATCAAATTAGTCTGCACGACTGCCGGGAGTCCTTACTACAACCCACATATTCAACGTCCAGCTTTTTTTCCTCCGAGTGATGGCTACAAGCCACCTGAAGATCCCCTCTTGGGAGTAGCGCGTCAAATTCTGGCCACAGCAGAATTAAAACGACACCATCCCGATCTCATTCTGGTTGGTTCCGGTTACAGCTATTTTCAGGAATGGTTGCCGCATGTGTCGCAGGAGGTGATTCAGAGAGAATGGGTCGATTCCATTGGGCTTGGACGGATGGTCTTGTCTTATCCTGAGTTACCAGCGGATGTCCTGACCGGGCGAACCATGGCACGAAAAAAGGTGTGTCGCACGTTCAGTGACTGCACAACATCGGCTCGAAAAGGAATGGTGAGCGGCTGCTATCCACTTGATCCATTTTATAAAGAACGTGAAACAGTTGCAGATCCCAACAAATAAAATAGCGGCGCGCTATGCTTGAGTATCTAACGTTCTCACGTCTATTCCGGTTTCTTGTTTATTCTGTCTGCTCATACCAGTTATGAGAGTCCGTAGCAGAAAAAATGAGATGCGTTGCATAGATAGGATTACCCACTGTGAGTAGTATTCATCACCAGCGAGAACATCTCTTATCCGTTGTGTCGGCTATCACATCGGCTGTAAATCCGTATCGCCTTCTCACAGAGCGTCTCGCTCTCGAATCATCAAAAGACGTGCTCACCTTCGATGGCAATCCTGTTTCAGTCGGCGTTCAACAAACAATAGAACTTCAGGAAACCGGTAAAATCTGTGTTGTCGGTGGCGGGAAAGCTGCTGCAGGATTTGCTGCTGGCTTAGAGCATCTGTTCGGCAGTGATCGCCTTCACAAGCATAAGGTGCACGGCCTGGTGAGTGTCCCTGAAGGGTGTGGTATTCAGCTTGATCATATCGAAGTTCGAGAAACACGAAATCGCACACACAATCTGCCAACTGATGCTGTTGTTCAAGCAACTCACGAGATGGTTGAACAACTAAGTGCGCTCAAGCAAGAAGATCTTGCATTTGTCTTAATCACAGGCGGCGCTTCAGCCCTTCTCGAATCGCCACGAGCACATATTTCACTTCAGTCGTTAGTACATCTCACAAAAAATCTTTCACATGCCGGCGTCGACATTCAAACATTGAATACGATACGCCGCATGACGAGTAAGGTAAAAGCGGGAGGGCTCGCACAGACCTGCACTGCGGGCAAACTTATTGTGCTTGTTCTTTCAGATGTTCTTGATGACTCCTTGGCCGTAATTGGATCCGGTCCATGCATGCCCCGTATCGCAGAACCACCATCAGCAATCGAAGATATTCTTCTTCATGCAAACATCCCTGAATGCGATCGTGCAATTATTTCAGAAGCAGCGAATGAGTACGTAAAAGAACATGATGTGCTCTCCCGTCATCAAATAAATTCTGGCGACTGGGTCACTCCCAAAGGCTGTCGAGTTACTCACCTCACTCTTGGAACAAATGCACTGGCAGTCGAAGCTGCAGCAACTGCTTCGACTGCACTCGGTTATGAAATTTTTTCTGCCACAACAAACACGTACTCACAGACAGCCAATACGGTTGGAAGTCGTCTCGCGACTTCAGTCAGCATAATGGCTTCTCGAGAAGCGACCAAAAACTACCCTCAGTCTTTACTGGAGGGCGGTGAGGCAACTGTGCATGTGCCTCTCGAACATGGGCTTGGGGGTCGCAATCAACATACTGTCGTAGCTGCAGCAAATGACATTCTGGTTCAACAAAAACGTGAATGGCCAGCTGGCACTCTCATTGCGAGTTTCGGAACTGATGGTGAAGACGGGCCAACCTCTGCTGCAGGTGGCTTCATTGATTCAGACGTTGCAAAATCTCTTGCTTGCCAACCCAAGAGCCTGACAGAAGCAATATCCAAATGCGACTCACATGAACTTCTCAAGTCTGCTGGTGGTCTGATTGAAACTGGACCAACTGGTACGAATGTTGCCGACATTCGAATCGTACTCACTCACCCCACATCAGACTAACAATTACTCTTGCTTGACTGATTCTTTGACGTCAGTGAGGTGTGCGTCTCCAGTGAGTCGAAAAGAGTGACCCTGCGGACTTCGATCGATTAGGAATGGGCCAACCGTTCGATCACAATCAAGAAAAATCACAGTGTTTTCATCGGATGTCAATCGTCGCTTTGGCTCGAAAGGCTGGTTATATCGTGCACCCTTTGAAATCCGTATTTCATCAATCTCACCATTGAAAAATGAATTGGGGCGACCACGAACATCTGGATCAGCACCCACAATGAATGGAAGCCAGTTCGCCTTCCGCTTCATTAAGGGCTTCGTCGGCAGCCGACCTTGGGGCTTTCCGTCAACGTAGAGAGCCAATGAATCCCCCTCGTAGACCATGGCAACGTGGTACCACTGGCCTACCTTGAGTTTGAGATCAGGCCGAATGTTTTTATATGCCCCTCCCAGAAAAACACTTGCATCGAGTTGACCACGAGAAGCGAATATGCCGTATTCACTCTGCTCTGTTTTTGCGAGAAGACCAACTCGATCTGCAAACTCTCGAGCCTTAAACCAGCATTCCACTGTAAAAGGCCCTTGTGGGAGAGGCACCTTAATCGATTCAAGAGACACACAGTCACCGCTACCATCGAGTGCGAGTGCACGATTCACAGTACCCTGAGAAGACGCTTCATCACTAAAGAGTAATGGGACGTTCTTTTTTACCTCTGGAATGCTATAGCGAGTTGCGGGTGCGAGATAGTCTTGTGAGAGTGTCACCTGCACCATCTCTGACAATCTCTCAAACTGTTTTGCTTGGTACACTGCACTAAAATCTGCTTTACAACTCGCACCCGCATTCAGTACGCCGTGAGTATGATCTGGTGCAAACTGCCAACGATTATCGACACTCTCAAGTGAAACGGTGTACTCAACAGGACGACTTGTCGGATTTGAAAATGAAACAGAAAACTGACTCGTACTCGGCTTTTCACGAATAGCTGCCGAAACCTGTATGCCACCTTTAAAAGTGACTGGAAGCCGAGCCAACTGAATCGTCTCTTCCTGAAGACTTGAGGTAATTTCCCGCACGTCCATTGCCTGCCCTACTGGAAATGCAGCCATAGCAACTTGCTCTTTCCGGACGGTGACAAGGTGATACTGATGAAGGTAGCCTGCTTCTGGAACAACACCTTTTTGACCACCACCAACAGTGGCGAGGGCTATGTATTCAATTCCATCATTCGGATCACTGCGCATGTGATGAATATGACCCGCAAACACTGCCGTCACATTGCCTGCCTCGACAAGCAGAGGATGGACACGTTTTTTCCAATCGTCACCATAATTGCCACCGATCCATCGAGGATGGTGAAGAAATATAAATTGGTGATTGCAATCTTTCCCCCGTGCAAGAGCTTGCCGTAGAAATGCAAGCTGTTCGTCACTTATTTTCTGAAGGCGTGGCTTCGAGAAACTTTTTTCACCAGTTTCTTCATCTCCTTCATCTGAATAAATTACCGTGAATGCACATTGCTTGTGCTGAAATGAATACCACAGGGGTCCAAAATGCATCTCGTAGTGATCTTGGTGCTGAAACTTTGGCATCTCTGGATCATTGAGTGGCCGCCAATACACATCATGATTTCCTGCAACTGGAAACCATGGACATAGCAATCTGTTCATAATCGACTTGAACTCACGCATCTGTATGAGCCATTCAGCTGTGCGGTTATATCCATTCACTAGGTCACCGACTGTCATAACGAGATCAGGCTCAATGAGATTGACGTCCCGAACCGCATCTGCCAGCACATCAACGCCCTCTGGCTGCCCCCCAGTCCGATCTCCGAATACGGCAAACGTAAATGCATCTTCTTCAGAAGGAAGTGGTAGGACGATCTCACTTGAGCGAGTAGTAAAAAATCGTTGCTCACTTGGTTGTATTGTCTCATGAGGAACTCCATAACGATGGAGGTGCCGGTCATGAGACAAATGAGGAGTTTCTTCACCGGGCTCGACATTTTCTGTCTCGGTGGACGGATTACCAGCCATCACCTGTCCAACACTCCAAAGAGAGAGCATTGCTATACAGGCGATAAAAGAAAGGAGCCGGAAAACACTCTGTCTGGGGCAGCACTGCCAGAATCTTGTAGCCATTAAAACCTCTCCTTCAAACATTGACAGCGAACTGTCTAAAGTGAGACATCACACAACAGAACCGCCTCCCGCAGGCCAACAAGTGGATCCCGCGTCGGTATAAACTCCTGCCCCACATACCCCTGATAACCAATGGCCAGCAGCTTCTGCATAATCGGCGGATAATTAATTTCCTGCGATTCGTCCAATTCCCCTCGTCCAGGATTCCCGGCAGTGTGCACATGACCAATAATATCTTTGCACTCTTCGATCCGGCGGATAACATCGCCATTCATAATTTGAACGTGATAGATATCAAAAAGTAACTTCACGTTATCAGAGCCCACTCGTCGAAGCATATTGGCAACAGCATCAACGTTATCACCTTGATAACCAGGATGCCCCTTCATGGGATGGCTATCGTCACGAGTGTTCAGGTGTTCGAGACAAATTGTCACATTCTTTTTCTCTGCATGGCCAGCTATTTTTTTGAGCCCGGTAACACAATTATCGAAAGCTTCTTCATCAGTCATGGCGCCACTCGCTGAATCTTCAGCATCCCGCCACTTAAATCCCGTAAAGGCAATAACTGCTGGGATGCCGGCTGCCTCGCAACTGTCGATCATCTTCGTTGTGCGTGCAATAACTTCATCCTGATATTTTGGATTATTAAATCCCTTGATATATGGCGCGCCTGGCATGCCATTTGGGGCTATGGCACATGTGAGGTCATGCTTCTTCAGCATTGCCCAATGCTCTGGCTGAGTCAGTTCGATAGAAACACAGCCCAGTTCATTCGCAACCTGACACTGTTTCTGAATACTCCACCTGTCGCCCATAGAGCCAAAGCACCAGGAAACAATCGATTGCTTGATGTGTCCTTTAGAAGCCGCCGGTGAACCCTGCACCCCAGTCGAAGTAGCAGCAATCGCTGCTCCAGCAACTGTTGTTAAAACACTGCGGCGATTCATCGCTGATGGCGGCTGGTTCATAGCAAACTCCCCTACTTCTCAAATTAGACCAGAATTCGGACGACGTTTAGTCAAAAATATTCTTTACAAGAGCGGTATTGTGTTTGATGTGTGTTTCAAAAACAATCAACTTGTATCATGAATATCTATGCCACAGAACGCCCTTACTTATAACTCTTTGTTTTCTGGTTTTTTATGCCTCATCTCAAACGCATACTAATTACTGGTGGTGCTGGTTTCCTTGGTAGTCATCTTTGCGAATGCCTTGTTGAGAATGGGCACGATGTTATTTGTGCTGACAACTTTTTTACTAGTCAGAAAAGGAATGTTGCTCATCTCCTCGGCCGCTCAAATTTCGAACTCGTAAGACATGATATTATTCATCCACTTTGGCTTGAAGTTGATGAAATCTATAACCTTGCCTGTCCTGCAGCCCCTGGCCACTACCAGTACAATCCCATCAAAACCATGAAGACCTCTGTGTCTGGTGCGATGAACGTTCTTGGCATGGCAAAAAGGTGTCGATCAAAGGTCCTCCAAGCCTCGACAAGTGAGGTGTACGGAGATCCAGAAGTCCATCCACAACCCGAAAGCTATCGAGGTTCAGTCAATCCTATTGGTATCAGAGCATGTTATGACGAAGGGAAGCGTGCTGCAGAGACTCTATTCATGGATTACCACCGTGCTCATGACGTAAACATTCGTCTTGTACGGATTTTCAACACGTATGGACCGAGGATGCATCCGTACGATGGCCGCGTTGTCTCAAACTTTATTCGGCAAGCGATTACGAACGACGCCATTACTATCTTTGGTGATGGCTCACAAACCCGCAGTTTTTGTTACCGAGATGATCTCGTTCACGGCATGATAAAGATGATGAATGGACCTGACGACTTTATCGGTCCTGTCAATCTTGGTAATCCTCACGAATTCACAATACTTCAACTTGCTGAAGTAATCATCAAACTTACAGATTCAAAATCAGAGATCATTAAAAAACCTCTCCCAAAAGATGACCCTATACGACGGCGGCCAGATATCACACTTGCAAAGCAAAAGCTCTCTTGGGAACCAACGGTGTCTTTGGAGGAGGGGCTTACAAAGACAATTGAGTGGTTCCGGTCCATTAACCTTGATGAATTTCGTGCACCAACACCGAATTACGAATAACCGTGGACTCGGATTGCATAGTCCATCTTGAGTGACAGCAATCTCGCTTGGGAAAAACGGGGGAAAGTATTCTGCTCCAGAGAGCCTTCGTAGAAATACGAGACCGATTGAGGCCTCCTCTTTTCTGTGCAACTGCCTGTTTATTCAGTCAATTACCCCTGTTTTTGCTCTTCGCTCCACCTGAGTTATTCGCTACCTTCTTCATTCCGTTAGGTGGCGGTGCTGTCGCACCAACCCACGATTAATGAGTCCCTGTACCCTAAGGATCTGCTTGATCATGGAACGCACGCAGTTGTCGGCAATTGTTCTCGATCTTCTCGAAAAAGAAACCGGCGAAACCTACGACGCTCTCGACGATTCAACAACCCTGAATGAAGGTCTTGGCCTCGACTCACTTGATATGGCAGGTCTCATTCTGCATATCGAAAGCCACTTCGGCATACAAATTGAGACTGAACTGTTAGACAAGATCAAGAATATCGGACAAATACTTGACACGCTGGAAGAAAAAATAGCTGCCAAGGAAGGAAAACACGCCGCTTAGAAGTTCTGACAATGGCAGACACAGCATATGTGTTGAACCGTCAATCTCGAATCCTTTTCGTTTGCATATATTGGCATGAATCATTCAATGTCTTCATCCGCTGATCTCTCTGCACTTTGTCTCGTGGAGTCGTATGCAACGGCATCTGTTCATTCTTCCGAAGTGAATGCACTCGCTCGTAAAAAGCATTCCCACGGCTGCCACTCCCTCCCACCGCGATTTCTTCGGCACGCAGATGAGCAGACCATCATCGGCATGCATTCGATCATTCGTGCACTGGCGGTTGATACACAGGATAGCCGTGACATGAGCAACGACGCCGTCATAGCAGCTACCTGCTTAGCGGGCCAGCCATCTGCAGCCCGCACTATGATTGGTCTCCGAGATAAAGGACCGGTCGCAGTTACCCCACATATTGTTCCACAATGTTCTCTCCACTCAGTTGCATCTGCTGCAAGCGTAGGCTTTGGCATGCATGGCCCCAACTTTGGTGTTGGTGGAGGGCCACACGCACCGGCTGAAGGTTTTCTGCTGGCCCTGACCCTTGCACCAATGCTTGCGAGAACTTCGCCGTCTACTCGTATATGGCTTGTTTGTACGGGCTGGGACCAGCAACCTTCTCTCGACACGAATGGCAGCCTCACGAACGATCCCGTCTGTCGAGGAATGACTTTCGTATTGAAGCCTGAAGTGGCACTGCCCATCGATAATACTCTCCCGCATATTCAAATTTCTTCTCTAAAAAATGCCCCTTCTCCTGATATTCTCCCAGCACATGGCCGTCTGAAAGAACTCTGTGAACAATTTGAAACGGGCATCCACACAACGGTAGCCATAACAGACACATGCACAATCGAAATTTCATCTCTCTCTTCGATACGACCTTCATCACGATCAAATAAAGCTGTCTTCCAGAAGGAGGCTGCTTAATGGTTTCAGAACAGCTTTCTCGTGTTGTCATTACTGGAATCGGTGCTTCGACACCACTGGGCAATTCATTCGATGAAATTGGTGATGCATTGCAAGCTGGTCGTTCCGGTATCGACTGGTACGATGCTGGCACGTTTAACCGTCTCCAAAAACATGCTGCTGCCAATGTAAAAGAGGCACTGATACCGACGGAAAAAGACAGTCTCGTACCCACTGAGCAATTCGAGAAATCTTCGCGGATCGAGCAGTTCATGATTGGACCCGCCGCACATGCTCTCACTGACGCCGGCATCAATCCAAAAGCCAATAGTCTGGAACAAAGGAAACGTATTGGAATCATTGCTGGCATCGGCGCTGAACAACTTAAGGATTGGGAACGCGACTTTCTTGACAGTGGCCATGATGTTTTTGAGGCAAGCCGTCAACCATCACTTGTCCACCGAGTTGCTCAAATGCTTGGCGTGAATGGCCCCGCAACAACTGTTGCTGCAGCCTGTGCATCCAGCGGATATGCTCTTGCGCTTGGTAAAACCTGGCTCACAACCGGATTAGTAGATGCCTGTGTTGTTGGTGGGTGTGATGTTCTCAGCCCAACAGCACTTGCTGCATTCCACAATCTCCGAGCGCTATCACGGAGAGATGACGATCCTAAAAAAGCTTCCCGTCCGTTTGATCAAAATCGTGACGGTTTTGTCATGGGCGAAGGCGGTGTCTTTTTTGTACTCGAAAGACAGCACGCGGCAAAGGCTCGACAATGTAAAATATATGGTGAATTAGCCGGAATTGGCATGTCGAGTGATGCATCACATATGGTTACGCCATGCAGTGATCCAGTTCAAGCATCACGCGCAATCACCGAAGCTCTTGCTGATGCAAATCTCCCACCAGCACAGGTTGATTACATTAATGCACATGCTGCTGGTACCCCGGTAGGTGATGCTGCTGAGGCAGGAGCCATCCGTGATGCCTTTGGTGCTGCGGCTTCAGAAATACCTGTCAGCTCAACGAAAAGTATGTCAGGACACCTCATCAGTGCAGCCGCTGTTTTCGAAGCACTTGCGTGCCTTGTTGCGATCAAACGAAACATGATTCCTCCAACTATTAATCTCGACAATCCTGATAAAGAATGCTGCCTTCGACATGTCCCACATCAGGCGATTTCATCACCGGTTCATGTGGCAGCAAGCAATTCGTTCGGCTTTGGTGGTTCCAATCTTTGCCTTATTCTGAAAAGCGCTGCTTAAAAACTATTTCATATCACCATCTGGAGTTTTATTGTGCCTGATTCATCACCAACCCTTCCATCACTCGCGCTCCCTGAAATTGGATCCGCCACTGATACCATGCTTGAAACACTTGTGGCTCATTGGCATGACGTTGATCCACAACATTCGGAAGATGGTCTTGCGGGCAAAGTCTGTGACCTCCATCAATTCAATTTTCTCCTGTGGCACGAAGAAGATATCGCGAGATCTCCCGACGTCACTGACACGAAAATAGCTGCTGTAAAGCGGGCGATTGATAAGTACAATCAGGCTCGCAATGATGCGATTGAAAAAGTTGATGACTGGCTCATTCAGGAACTTGCAAATCGTGGTATCGCGGCTGAAGAAGATGCACCAGCCGCTACAGAAACACCAGGTGCTGCAATTGACCGGCTTTCAATTCTTGAGCTTCGCCGTTACCACATGCGTGAACAACTCGAACGAGACGATGCATCGCAGGAGCACCGTGAGAAAGTAGCTCAGAAAATGGTCATACTTGATCAGCAGAGAGATCATCTCACCACTGCCCTTGACCGACTGCTACAAGAAATATTTTCTGGAAAACGTCCTTTGCGAGTCTTCCGGCAAATGAAGATGTACAACGATCCAGCAATGAATCCGTATCTGTACAAATCCACTTCAAATCCGGTTGCATGATACAGACAAAACAGAGCGATCCGTATCAATGAATGTCCGTCACACAGACCGCTTCATAAATGATCTGGCCTGAGATCACAAAAGAATATCGCGCACAACATCACCATGGACATCGGTGAGTCGATAGTTTCGACCTTGATGACGGAACGTGAGTTTCGTGTGGTCAAAACCAAGAAGCTGAAGTATTGTGGCATTGAGGTCATGTACGTGAACAGGGTTCTCGGTAATTGAGAATCCTAACTCATCCGTTGATCCATAGATTGTGCCAGGTCGTGTACCACCACCAGCGAGCCACATCGTGAAAGCGTCTTTGTGATGATCACGTCCCGGTTCCCGTTTTTTTGTAGTGGGTGTGTCAGCATTTCCTTGTGCCAGTGGCGTGCGGCCAAACTCACCACCCCAGACCACAAGAGTCTCATCGAGTAAACCTCGTCTTCTCAAATCGGCTACAAGCGCAGCCATGCCCTGATCTACATCACGGCATTTAGCAGGTAATCGAATTTTAAGGTTCCCATGATGATCCCAATCGGAATCAAAAAGTTGCACAAAGCGAACCCCGCGTTCGATCAGCCGACGGGCAAGGAGGCAGTTAGCAGCAAACGACGGCTTCCCGGGTTCCACGCCATAAAGTTCCAGTGTCTCAACAGTCTCAGTGGAAAGGTCGGTCAGGTCTGGAACGCTTGCCTGCATTCGAAACGCCATTTCATACTGGCTGATTCGTGTCGCAATTTCTGGGTCTTCAGTTTCGGCAAGACGTAGAGAATTGAGACCGTTGACGGTATCGAGTAATCGCCGGCCATCTTCACGAGATCGACCGGCTGGATTGCTGAGGTAAAGCACCGGGTCGCCACTCGAACGAAAACGTACTCCCTGATGCATGCTTGGTAAAAACCCACTTGACCACAACTGTGAACCGGCTCCACCAGCAGGACCAGAGAGCAATACAACGTATGCTGGGAGATTCTCGTTTTCACTTCCCAATCCGTAGGTTGTCCAAGCACCGAGAGCAGGCCGTCCACCGCGTCCAAACCCACTATGCATGAACATCTGTGCTGGCGCATGGTTGATTTCATCGGTATGAAGACCGCGAATAACACACAACTCATCAGCCACACCCCCAAGGCAAGGAAGATGCTCGACGACATCAAGCCCGGCATTACCTTGCTTGGAAAATCGAAAAGGTGAACCTGCTAGAACTTTTTTGTCACCGATAAATGCCAGCTTTAAACCATCGAGCAATGCTTCCGGACAGTTTTCACCATGACGATCTGAAAGGACAGGCTTTGGATCAAGCATATCGATCTGGGATGGTGCACCTATCATATGGAGGTGAATTACCGACTTTGCACGAGGACCAAAGTGAGGAGAACGCCGAGGAAGCAGATGGCCATCATCGGGTTCTTGAGCCATCGGAGAATCACTCGCCAACAATGTAGACAACCCAACTGCTGAGAGCCCTAAACCCTGCCGAAAGAAATGACGACGAGACACATCTAAAAAATTCATCTTTTGCTCAGGATTTGGCCGCCACATGAGATCTACCACACTCTCAGTTTTTGGTGATTGTTTCATCAAGATTCAAAATTGTGGCTGCTATTGCATACCATGCTGCTAGCTCATTCACGTTCATGCTTTTTGGAATATTAATTGCAGAATGATCTTTCATGATCGCCTCAATTTTTTGTGGATTTGCTACTAATTTTTGCCGTTCTGTATTCAATAATTTTTGCAAGAGATTCATCTCACTAGCTGTTGGCTGCCGGCTGACTGCAATGCGAAAACCATAACCAATACGTGATGTATCAGTATCCCCTGGTGAATCAGAGAGAATCCGTTTTGCGAAGGCAAAGGCTGCCTCGGTGTACACTGGGTCATTTAATAGAACCAGTGACTGAAGTGGTGTATTGGACCGAGAACGCCTCGTTACACATGTCATGCGCTCAGTTGCATCAAAAGTCACAAAACTTGGGTATGGGCTTCCTCGCTTGAGAACAACATAGATGCCACGACGGTATTGTTGCTCACCCGGACTCACTTCATATGTATATTTCTGACCGCCAAGCTTCGTCCACAAACCATTGGGCTGTGGTGGATGGATCGACGGACCGCCTTTTGCAGCACTCAGTAACCCTGCGATAGCAAGTGCGTTATCCCGAATGCCTTCTGCATCCAGACGAAATCGTGGGCCTCTCGCAAGCCATTTATTTTGAACGTCTTGCAACCGTTTCTCCGAAGGTACAGTTGAAGACTGCCGATACGTTCTGCTGGAGACAATGCGCCGAACCAATTTCTTAAGGCTCCACCCATCTTCCATAAAGCCAACTGCAAGACTGTCGAGCAGTTCTGGGTGTGTTGGTCGTTCACCTTTGACACCGAAATCCTCGAGTGTTGTGACAATGCCTTGGCCAAAAATCTCAAACCAGACTCGATTGACAAAAACTCTCGCCGTTAACGGATTATCCTGTGACACAAGCCATTGAGCAAGCATGAGTCGGTTCGCGGGACCGTTGGTCTTTCCGCCCAACACAAGTGGCGTGCCCGCCTCAACCTGCTTTGAGGGGTCCGTAAAGTCGCCACTGTTAAAGACAAAGGTCTCACGTGGCATCGCCTTGTCTTTCATCACAAGTGTCTTCGCCTGTGGAATCGAAGCCAACTTGTTTTGTAATTGTTTGACTTTTTTTTCTTTCGTCTTCAAACGCGCATCAGAGTCTTTCTGCTGTTCCTGTTGATCGACTAACATCTCTCCACCGCAGGTAGTAGGCCCTTCACTTTCATCTTGAATGACATCCTTCCCTGTTTTGTCACCCTTAATCTGCTTCACATTTTTCTGAGCATCGCGAAGACTTTGGCTGATGGACTTCCGTTCCGCAGCCCAAGGATCGTGGCTTAAGTTCATTGATGGGCCAATGAACTTGATTGAGGATGGCACCTTTGGGTTCGCTCGTTCTGCTTCTGCTTCTGTTGAATTAAAATACGCTGCAAAGCGGTAGTACTCTTCTTGTGAAAACGGGTCATACTTGTGGTCGTGACATTGCGCACATTCAAGCGTGACACCCAACCACACAGCACCAGTGGTATTCACGCGGTCAAAAACCTGATTAATGCGACTCTCTTCTGGATCGGTTCCCGCTTCTACGTTGGTTGGAGCACACCGATGGAAGCCCGTAGCAATTCGTGTTGCTTCATTTGCGTCAGGCAGTAGATCACCAGCAATTTGTGTAATTGTGAACTGGTCGAAAGGCATATCGTCGTTCAACGCATCCACGACCCAATCCCGATACGCCCACATATTCCGCAGGTCATCCCGTTGAAATCCATGGGAATCTGCATAGCGGGCAAGATCAAGCCACATCCGTGCCCAGCGAACGCCAAATTCTTCACTTTGGAGGAACTCATCAACAAGATTTTCATATGCGTCATCGCGTTCGTCTGCCTCGAATGCCGCAACTGCCTCTGGGCTTGGTGGCAAGCCAGTCACGTCAAATGCAAGACGTCGTATCAACTGACTTTTTTTCGCTACAGGAGCAAACTGGAGATCTTCATGTATATGTGCCGCAACGATCCAACCATCGATAGTCGGATCAATAATCGATAGGTCTTGTGAGCCAGCCGCTGGGGAAGAATGCCGAACCGGAGGAACATATGCCCAGTGCTTTTGCTGTGGAATCGCATCTGGCAGTTCACCACCTTGTTGTATCCAGCGACGAAGTACGATTTCTTCACGGCCTGAAAGCCCCGGCCCCACGGGGGGCATTGCATCATCATGCAACCGATCGAGTGACACTCTTCGAAGCAGTTCACTTTCACGGGGTTTACCGGAAATTATGGCCGGACCTGAATAACCACCAGCCAGGAATTCATTTCGATCATCAAAACGCAGGTCGCCCTCCTGCACATCCGGGCCATGGCATTCGAAACAATGTCGTTGAAGGACAGGCAGAACATCCTTCGTAAAGCCAACGTGCTCTGCTCCCTGGGTTACTGAAAATGCAAGCAACAGCGGAAAAGCTGATAGAGAGATTTTATACATGCATCCACTGACCATACGTAGAAATTTTATCGGCCCCAGGCAGCGACTCTCTCGGCTCTCTCTCGATTTGCAACAATTCCTGTCGCAACAACGCAAAAGAGTCACGATCACCCTAGAGGGTAGCTTCCTCCTTGATTCTTACGCACGAGGCACCATACATCAAGAAAAATGCCTGCGTTAGCATAAAAGAAGAACGTTCTTGTACATTTAAGGATATCTTTCTTTGTATAAGAACTCGTGAAGTTGCACATTAAGATCAAAGACATGATGGGTACTTCGTTTTTATCTTTGGGACATACAACATGGTCTCTTCAAAAAGCACGTCGCTTGATGCTCTCAAATCACTTCGAAGGCTTCTCATACTTTTCATTCTGACAAATGTCTGTTGTGAAAATCCTGGGTGGGCTGTCGAGAATAATACTGAAGAACGACCAAACATTTTATTTTTGTTCGCTGATGACTGGGGACGACATGCCTCGGTTCTTTCAAAGATTGACGGAGCCGGTGGTATCAATGACGTCGTCCAAACACCAAATTTCGACAAGGTTGCTAGTCGTGGTGTCCTTTTTCGAAACGCACACGTGAGTGCACCATCGTGCACCCCATGTCGTAGCGCGTTACTTACTGGTAGACATTTTTGGCAAACGGGAACTGGCTCAATACTTCGGGGTGCTGTCTATGACAGTTCGATCCCGAGTTTTCCGCCGCTCCTTCGAGAGCAAGGCTACTGCGTCGGCTATTCCCATAAGGTCTGGAGTCCCGGTACTCCGGCGAATTCACCATTCACACAAGATGAAAGCTTTGGCAAAAACGGTGGTCGGATCAATCAATTCTCTCAAACCGTAACAAAGCTCATCAGTAAGGGAACACCTCGCGAGACGGCTAAGCTTGCAATTCTCGACGAAGTCAGAGGCAACTTCCGTGACATGCTCAATAGCTGCAAGGACAACGCTCCTTTTTGCTACTGGTTCGGGCCTACCAATGTGCATCGAAAATGGATCAAAGGAAGTGGCAAAGATCTTTGGGGAATCGATCCCGATTCTCTCCAAGGAAAGATGCCTGCTTTTCTGCCTGATGTTCCGGAAGTACGACAAGATCTTGCAGATTATTTTGGCGAAATAGCTGCCTGGGATGCGGCTGTTGGTGTTTTGCTTGATGAACTCGAGAAAGCCAAACTCACTGACAACACACTCGTTGTTATAAGTGGAGACCATGGAGCACCTGGGTTTCCTCATGGAAAATGCAACCTGTATAGTTTTGGTACCGGCGTATGTCTTTCTGTAACCGGGCCGGGCGTTGTCGGCGGCCGTGTTGTTGATGACATGGTGAGCCTCATTGATCTTGCCCCCACATTTCTAGAGACGGCACGTATCAAGCCACCGGAATCAATGACTGGCAGGTCACTATGGCCACTTCTTCACTCGAAAAAATCAGGTTTTATTGACCCGACACGAGACTGCGTATTTACAGGACGTGAACGACACGTTGAAAGTGCACGGGCTGATTTCACTCCCTACCCTCAGCGCGCTATCCGCACTCACGATCATGTTTTAATTATGAACTTTCGCCCCGACCGGTGGCCGCTTGGTGATCCATATCGCCTTGAAGATGGACCTGAGCCAACACAGCAGGAACTTGAAACAAATACACGAGTGACATTGCCTGATGAAGATGCTGGCCCAACCAAAGCATGGCTTGTGCAATCTCGTAAGGAAGAGTCGTGGAAACAACTATTTAACAACGTATACGGAAAGCGAATGCCCATCGAGCTCTTCGACCTGACTCAGGATCCATATGAAATGCACAACCTTGCTGGTGAGCGAGCACATGCTGAAGTTGTCAAAAAGCTTATGAACAGGCTTCTGAGTGAATTATACAAGACAAAAGATCCGAGGCTCAAGAATGACGGTGAGTTCTATGAGACACCTCCTATGGCAGGCCCTCTAAAAGAAAAATCTCCTGGTTGGAAAAATCAAAAAAGAAAGCCATAGAATTATGAAAAATATTTTTGCTTGCTGCGTTTTAGCTATGGCCTGTTCATCTGTGTATGCAGCTGATAAGCCAAATATCCTATTCATAGCCATTGATGATCAAAATGATTGGATTGGTCATCTCGATGGACATCCTCTTGCCAAAACACCACATATTGATGCTCTTGCCAAACGGGGGACAACGTTCACAAATGCACATTGTCAGGCACCGCTGTGCAATCCTTCCCGAACGAGTCTTTTGCTTGGCTTGCGACCAACAACAACAGGAATATACGGACTGAAACCATGGTTTCGAACAGTCCCCGAATGGTCCGACCGTGTCACGCTTCCACAACACTTTGCGAATGATGGTTATTACACCGCGGCGACTGGGAAAATCTATCATGGCTTTCGAAAGAATCCCAAGAAGAAAAATCAAGGAAATAACGCACCAGAGCATGTTGAGTTCGAAGTCACTGGGGCATTCGGTGGTGTCGGAACCAAACCACCAAAAAAACTAATTCCCGAGACCCCCATGGGAAATCACCCACTCATGGACTGGGGCGTGTGGCCACTGGATAATGACGACACGCAGAAGGGTGATTATCAAGTGGCTTCTTGGACCGTCGAACAAATTCAGAATGCGCCTAAAGACCGACCATTCTTTTTGGCA
>Ga0114934_10000828_pt1 | contig 20002 bp, 15 predicted proteins | sample 4SBtaG_2_FD_99695 | JGI IMG/M metagenome (GOLD analysis project Ga0114934, IMG submission 99695) | Deep subsurface microbial communities from Kolumbo volcano to uncover new lineages of life (NeLLi) - 4SBTROV10_white metaG | ecosystem: Environmental > Aquatic > Marine > Volcanic ...
TACTTAGGAGAAGCTATCATTGAATTAAACGAAATGCCTAGATATGTATTTGAGGATAATTTCGTTTCAACTAGTATTTCAGGAGATTCACTAACTTTAAAATTCTTTAAATATGAATTTAAACATTTAGACATAAATACTATCAAAAAACAACTTGATTCAACATATATTGCATTAAGGGAAAGAAAGGAAAAAGAAATGTGTAAGATTACAGGGAATGACGAAGATATATCCTACAGTTCAAAAAGATTTTTACATTATTTAAAAGATTTTGAGATTATTGATTCATCTTTTGCAGTTATCGTCCTAAGTAAAAATGGCTGCCATTCCTGTAATGAATATATTTCTAAAACTATAGCTATGAATCAACAAGTTTTCTTTAACTTAAAAAAGAAACCATTTTACTTGTTATATGTTGACGAAGATGATTTAATTCAAACAGCGAAACATATTTTAAATGAATACGAGATAAATGAGAACTCGCATTTAAAAATTGATACGACCAAAATCTATAAGAATTACAATCCGTTTAATAATGAAAACCCCCGGTTGGTCTTGGTTGAAAACAACCAAATAATTTCTGATACGGTTTACATGCCCGATAATTTGGAAACTTTGGTAGAGCGACTATTGAAATTCTACGGATTGGAAACCCAATAACTAACTTATTTTTCTCGTTTTATATTTTTTCAAATAACTATATTTTTTAAAATCTTATATTAGTTTTGCAGGAAGTTTCGTTATGTTTTATTACCGTGAAACGACTTGGTTATTATTTGATTGTTATTCTTCTGTATCCTATTGCATGGCTACCACTTTGTTGTCTGGGTGTGTTCGCTCGTGTTTTGTTTTTCTTGTCTTATCGTGTTTTCGGCTACCGGAAGCAAGTCATTTCAACAAATTTGCGTAATGCTTTCCCTGAAAAATCAGATGATAGTATTCGGGAATTGACCAAGAAGTTTTATAAATCTTTTAGTGATGTTTTAGTTGAATATCTGATATTGTGGCGGATACCTACCTCAAAAACAGAGAAATATTTTAAAATAAAAAATCCTGAAGTGTTTGAAAAATATAAAGACCGACCTATCATCTTTGTTATTGGTCATTTTAATAATTGGGAATGGTACAGCTTATTGCCTTTTTTTACGAATCACAATATTCTTGGCATTGTAAAGCCAATTAGAAGTATAAATTTTGAAAAATTAATTACAAAAATTCGTTCTCATCATGGTATAGATGTGATACTGAAGCGTAACACACTTCGTGAAATCTTGAACCGTGTTAAAGCAAACATTCCGTCGCTGAGTATTTTTGCCGGTGACCAGATACCTACGGCTAATGAAATTAATTTCTGGACAACATTTTTGAATCAAGAAACACCCATTTATCTTGGTGCTGAGAAAATAGCCAAAAAAATTAATGGTGTCGTCATTTATGCAGAGATGTTAAGAGTAAAACGGCACTATTACGAAGTGAATTTACAGGTAATTACCGATAACCCGAAGAAAGAACCGGATTATCATATTACATTAAAACATGTGGCAGCACTGGAGAAAACTATCCTGAAACAACCGGAATCGTGGTTGTGGTCACATCGCCGATGGAAACATAAACGAAAACCAAACGAAAAAGTATGGGAAAGACTGCCATTGTAATTCTAAATTGGAACGGTAAACCGTTGCTTGAAAAATTCTTGCCTTCGGTCGTTAAACATTCAATCATGCCCGGTGTTGAAATTGTGGTAGCAGACAATGCTTCAATAGATGGTTCAGTTGATTTTGTAAAAGAAACCTATCCGCAGATAAAAATCATTATTTTGGATAAAAATTACGGTTTTGCCGGTGGATATAATAAAGCTTTGGCACAAGTAGATGCCGATTATTTTGTTTTGCTTAATTCTGATGTGGAGGTAACAGAAAATTGGTTACAGCCATTAATTTCATTGATGGATAGCGATGAGAAAATAGCGGCATGCCAGCCGAAAATTCGTGCCTATCGTCATCGGGAATATTTTGAACATGCCGGTGCTTCAGGTGGGTTTATAGACAAAAACTATTTTCCTTTTTGCCGGGGCAGGATTTTTAATTATGTGGAAAAAGATGAAGGGCAGTATGATAATCGTCGTGAGGTGTTTTGGGCCACCGGTGCCGCATTAATGGTGAGAGCGAATGTTTTTAAGGAGAGTGGCGGATTGGATGAAGATTTTTTTGCTCACATGGAAGAGATTGACTTATGTTGGAGAATGAAAAACCGCGGCTATAAAATCTTTGTGGAACCGGCATCGGTAGTGTTTCATCTCGGGGGAGCCACGCTTAACTACATGAGTCCCAAAAAAACAATGTTGAATTTTCGCAACAACTTATATATGATTTATAAAAATATAGATCAGGATAAGTTTTTTGGTGCATTGCTTATTCGCTTGTTTTACGATACTGTTGCCGCATTCAAATTCTTATTTTCCCTGCAAGTTGCTCATTTCTTTGCTGTGATAAAAGCACATTGTCAATTTTGGTTCACAATAAGTCGTTTTTCTGCTAAGCGGAAAGAAAATCTGAAACATACGACTGTTACCAATCATCCTGAAATTTACAAACACGCCATTGTAAAGGATTTTTACTTGAAAGGAAAAAAGAAATTTTCAGATTTAATATTTAAAGAATAAAAGCATTACGGTTTTTAATACGGATTCATAAATCATTTTCTTTAATGATTTTTTCGCGAAATACGATACCATATTCTTTTAGTTCTTCTAAAATAGGCTCATAAATTTCTTTCTTAACAGGTCTTTGTACGCCGCTACCGGTAAGGTCTCCGTTTAGAATTCTTTTTACGGCAATAGCCAGTGGGGTTCCTACGGTTATTGACATTGCTGTGTGGTCATTGCCATAAACGACTAACGAAGACTCAATTTGTTCAAGTTTATGATTAATTTCGTATTCAAATAAATGTCGCATTACAATCATATCTTTGTCGCCTTCATCCAATGCCCATTTTTTCATTAAAAGATGTTGTAATATTTGAGCGGGGGTAGCTTTGACTAATTCTATTTTTTCATCGCTAAATAGTCCAAGCCAGCGTAATTTATATAAAATACTGGAATCTTCGGAAAGGTTAAAAATTTTAGCTATTTTTTCTTCAACCGTCATTGTTTTATGATACGGTAGAAAAGTATTGATAAATTCCCTGTAAGTCATATTGGCAACATCTTCTACAAAGAAGTTGTCATCTGTCATACCGAGTTGTACAAATACATTCCATGTCTTACAAAATCCGGGACGCCGCAAGGTGCCTCTAAAAATAGTAGGAATATCTTTTAAGCCATAAATTTCACGGTACTTTAAGGAATCGCGATTGGCATAAGCTTCAAATTCGCCCACATCACTAAAAGTAACGCGTTCAATTCGAGAGAACAGCTGGTTGTAAGGAATATATTTATATTTTCCATTCCTGATAAATTGAGATACCCCTTGACCGGCAACGACGACATTGCGAGGGTTCCAAGTAAATTTATAATTCCATGGGTTGTTATCATATTTTGGTGCTACTAATCCACCCGTGAAAGATTTAAATAACTTGATTTTTCCGCCTCTATCTTTTATCTTATCAATAATTTGCATGGCTGACATATGATCGATACCGGGGTCAACACCCATTTCCATCAAAACCAAAACGCCTTTCTCCTTGGCCTTGTTGTCAAGTGCTTTTATGTCATCTGAGACATAAGAGGCTGTTACCATGTTTTTTCCCAGTTCAACAGCCGCCTTGGCAACAAAAATATGGAATCTTGCAGGTAGCATGGAGATTACGATATCAGCATTTGAAACCTCCTCAAATAATTGTTCCTGATTTTCAACATCAAATTTAAAACATTCTCCTCGCGGGTGATTATTTATTTTTTCTTTAATGAAATCTAATTGTATGTCGCCAATACGAAGTGTCCAATCGTATTTTTCAGAATTATCCAATAAATATTTGATTAAGCTTGTTGTTGAAAGACCACCACCAAGTAATAAAATCTTTTTCATGATTGACTAATATTAATGGCGTAAAAATACCTGTAAAAAGATTTCTTTGGTAAATAAAATATACTTTTTTAAAACATTAAATACTTAAATGTTTTTGGCATGACCCTATTGGGCCTTAGAATAAACTGTCATCAAGCCACTGACAATAAATACCAAGATTAATTGTTTTGTCAAAATCATTATGGTTCAAATTACAATGTTAATTATTTGTTAATTTTATTTTAAGAAATAATCGCAATTGATTATTTCAGCGTGTATTTTTGTTCAAAAAAGAAATATGGTAAAACAAACAACTTTTGCCCTCGCATTTATATTGATTGGTTTTTTAGGGCTTAGTAAAGCACCTGTTTCTCCGACGGATACAACCAAAAACATCCCTGCATTTATTCAAAACACGAAGATTTCCGGACAGTGGTTTCTGGCTTATCAATACAGCATGGAAGATACGGTAGATTACAATAAATTTTTGATGCGACGCGCCTATCTAACCTTTAAAACCAAGCTGGCTAAAAACCTTTCGGCACGATTAACACAAGACCTGACGATTGATGATCAGGGCGATGATGCCGGCAATATTGAAATGCGTTTCAAATACTTATATTTGAATTATGCCCTTCCCGGGTTTGCTTTTTTTACCAACGCACATTTTGAATTTGGACAAGTGCATCGTCCATGGCTCGATTTTGAGGAACACATCAATGCCTACCGTGTACAAGGCCCAATGGCAATGGAACGCAGTGGACTGTTTAATTCGGCAGGATTCGGGGTTTCTTTCTTTACACTCATCGGCAAAAAGATGGACAACCCCTACACTAAAAATGTAAATAGTCATTATGCCGGAAAGTATGGTAGTCTCGCTTTAGGAATTTACAATGGTGGCGGTTATCATGCCTTTGAAAACAATCGTTCCAAAAATTTTGAAACCCGCTTAACGCTTCGCCCTTTCCCTGAAAAATTGCCGGGATTGCAAATTTCTTATTTCTGCATTTTGGGCAAAGGCAATATTCCTGAGCAACCAGAATTTTCGTTACATAACGGCTTCCTGTCTTATGAAAATAAATTTTTGGTACTTACCGGACAATATTTTACCGGCGCCGGCAATAGTAAAGGAAGTTTGCTTGCAGACACCTTGTTTCATGCTGATAATTATTCGGGATATTCAGGCTTTGCAGAGATTAAAATCCCCAAAAGTAAACTCGCTGTTTTTTTCAGATACGACCATTTTGAAACCAAACATGCTGCATACACCAAAGATATAACAATTGGGGGATTGTCGTATCGTTTTACACATAAAAGCAAGGTACTCGTTGATTTTCAAAATGATGATATTGGTGACAACAAAAATCATTATATGGCAGAAATTGCTTTAGAGGTTCATTTCTGAAAATTTTCTGATTCATCTTAAACGCTTTAAATTTTTCGTATTATTTTTACGACAAGGAATGGGCAAACGAACTATATATATTCTCTTGATTATTAGCAATATGCTGTTAATTCAGCACCATGGATATGCTACAAATAAAGATACCAAAGACTCCATTCCTCCCACCCTGAAATATCAACGGTTATCGCAGATTCTCGACAGCTTGTCGTTTTTAATAAAGTCGCAAAATGAGGGCATTGTTACACCGGACAATTTTTCATCGCAACCCTATGATAATACACCCGATTTGGTTTTTGAGTATCGAATGGAAGCGCTTAATCAAAAAACACCCATTCAATTAACCTACAACAAAACAGTCAAACACTTTATTGACTTCTATTTGGTAAAAAATAAATCATTGGTTTCGAAAATAATGGGACTTTCCGAGTTCTATTTTCCGCTTTTTGAGGCAGAATTGGATAAAAACAATTTGCCGATGGAATTAAAATATTTACCGGTTATTGAATCGGCACTAAACCCCAATGCCCGCTCACGAAGTGGTGCCGTCGGGCTGTGGCAATTTATCTACGATACAGGGAAACTTCTTGGACTCAAGACAAATTCCTACATTGATGAACGAAAAGATCCCATAAAATCAACGCAGGCTGCCTGTGAATATTTATCTTATCTGTATGCTGTATTTGGAGATTGGCAATTAGTATTGGCGGCATATAATAGCGGTCCCGGAACTGTAAAAAAAGCTATCGAACGCTCGGGAGGAAAAACTAATTTTTGGGAGATAAGACCTTATTTGCCCCGGGAAACAAGAAACTATGTGCCAATTTTTATCGCTGTTAATTATGTGTTTGCCTATGCAGAAATGCATCAGATTAAAGCGAAACCTTTTGTATTCAGGCATTTTGATGTGGACACAATTGCTACCACTAAACGGATTAGTTTTTATGCCCTTTCGCAGAAAATAGGTGTTCCCGTGCAAACGCTTGCTTTCTTAAATCCGGAATATAAACTGAAAATAAAACCCGTAACCAACAAGCCGATGCCAATTGTTTTACCCCGTGAAGCCATTAGTCGTTTTCTATATCATCAAGAAGCTATTTTCTCTGCATCATCAGCATCTTATACTGCTCCTTCAAAACCAAAGGTAAAAATTATTCATACTGTTGCAAAAGGAGAATATCTCCATAAGTTGGAAATTAAATATAAAGTATCAAAGGAATCTATCAAGGCATGGAATAACCTTTCGTCAGATGTGTTGCATACCAACCAAAAATTAGTTATCTGGGTTCCAAAAGATACTTTGCAATAGCTTGGGTCATGTTTTTCGGCTGTGCTAAACCATGTTATCAAAAATTTCATAAACTTGACTGCGTTTTAGTATTTACCCGAATTATTCATAAAAATTTGTGAAATTTTCGGGTTATATTTGTAGGACATAATAATAGTTTAATGAACAAAGAGAATTGGAAGGTGTTGTTATAATGGGAATAAAGGGAATTGAGCTTATACTGATGTTAGCCTCCATTTAAAAACAATAACTCATAACAATAATAAACAGGAGAATAAGAAAATGAAAAAAACAGCATTAATTACAGGAGCAAGCAGCGGAATTGGAAGGGAGTTAGCTAAAATTCATGCAGAAAAAGGTGGCGATTTAGTGATTGTTGCAAGAAACGAAAACAAACTGAACGAACTAAAAAAAGAGTTAGAAGATAACTTCAAAATAACTGTGTTTGTAATCCAAAAAGATTTAACACAATCTAATGCACCCATTGAAGTTTATAAGCAAATCCAGAACGCAGGACTAAAAATTGACTATCTCATTAATAACGCAGGATTTGGTGGTTTAGGAAAGTTCCATGAAAGGGAATTGTCGCAAGACGTGTCGATGATAAATTTAAATATTACGGCATTAACTTCCTTAACACACCTCTTTTTACAAGATTTTGTAAAAAATAACGAAGGTAAAATACTCAATGTTTCATCAACGGCGAGCTTAGCCCCGGGGCCTTTGCAAGCTGTTTATTTTGCAACAAAAGCCTATGTGACTTTTTTTAGCAATGCGATTGCAGAAGAGCTCCATGAAACAAATATTACAGTTACCAACCTGATGCCCGGAGCTACTGAAACACAATTTGGAAAGGTGTCCGGAATGGACAAAACCCGGTTGTTTAAGAAAACTGCAAGTGCAAGAAGTGTAGCCGAAAATGGATATAATGCAATGTTGAACGGAAAATTAAATATTATTTCAGGTATGTCTTTTTTTCAAAAAATAATGATGGCGATGGTTCCCTTAATGCCTAAAAAGATGGTTTTAAAACAAATAAGAAAAATGCAAGCAATAAAATGACTTTGTTTAAATTATGATGTTTCATTGTAAAATACTATCAAGTTACTGAAAAATAAAACATTTCTTTTTGTCCAATTTTTCTTCAAAAAATTTTGATGAACTTCCGTTTTATAATTATATTGTATCTTTGTGATACGAAAGAAAGTAATTATTAGAAATACCTTATGATGAATCCTTATAAAATAATTAATTTAGACTATTTATTTGAAATTGCAGGTAATGACAAAACCGTTATTAAAGAATTAACGGATGTATTTGCTGAGCAGATAGCAGAATTTAGAGATGATGCTGCTAAAGCCATTGAAGAAAAAAACTATAATTACATAAAAAAATTAGTTCATAAATTCAAATCTTCGTTAAGGACTTTTGGGATGAACAATATTGCAAAAGAGCTGGAAAATATTGAAACAAACCCTGAGCCGGAGAAGGATGTTTCGTTAAAAGAAACCATCGATGCTTGTATTAGTGAATGTGAATTGGCTTACGACGAATTGCAAGATTTTTTGCAAACATCTTAAAAATAATCACAATTATTATTATTTTTATCACAAATTAAAACAACAACAAAAATGAAAAAATTTACTTTATCGTTTGGCATATTACTATTCATAATATTGTCATCCCAAGCTCAAATTGTCATAACTGAAATTATGTATAATCCACCGGAGAGTGGAACAGATTCTCTTGAGTTTATTGAGTTTTACAATAATTCTGCATCTCCTGTTGATGTAACAAACTACACCCTGACCGCCGGCGTAACATATACTTTTCCTTCAGTCTCTATACCAGCAGGTGCTTATTATGTTATTGCTGTTGACTCGCAGAAATTTGTTAATTTTTATGGTGTGCCTTGTAATGGGGACTTTGGCGGTGGACTAAGCAATAGCGGTGAAATAATTATACTCGAAGACGGCACGGGCACATTTGTTGATTCTGTGAGATATGACGATGCAGCCCCGTGGGTAACAACACCTGACGGTACCGGTCCTTCGCTGGAACTTTGCGATGCCAATAGTGATAATACAGATGGTAATAACTGGAGTGCAAGTACTAATTATATTGGAATGGTTAACGGCTTAGCTGTTTATGCTTCTCCGGGAGCACCCAACTGCACGGGTACAACAACACCGATGGTTTCATTTTCAACAACAAATATTTTTGTCAATGAAGCAGACGGCACCGCAACATTTGGTGTTAGCTTATCTAATGCCGACACCAACACCATTTCTGTAGATATTCATATTGAACCAACATCCTCGGCCATTAATCCTGATGATTATGTTTTTGCTGATACCACATTGTCTTTTGCACCGTCAACAGATACCACCTATACTATTTCGGTTACGATTACCGATGACGCTATTTTTGAGCCCACAGACACCCTAACCTTGTCGTTAATGAATTTATCTCCTTCTGCTATGATGGGCGATTCTATCCTGCATATTATCATTGCTGACGATGATGCCACCGTAGATTTTGGCGATTGCCTGAATTTATTTATCTCCGAATATATTGAAGGTAGCGGATACAATAAAGCACTTGAACTTTACAATCCAACAGCACAAAATATTGACCTTAGTAATTATTCTTTGCAACGGTTTAGCAATGCCGACACCACGGCTTCTGCCACCCTGAATCTAAGCGGAACAATTCTTTCCGGCGGAACTTATGTGCTAATGAATCCAAATGCCGATACGGCATACTTAGGTTTGGCAGATATAACAACCAACTTTATATCCCATAATGGTAATGATGCTTATCTGCTTTTCAACTATACAGACACCATTGACTTTTTTGGAACAATAGGCGGAACGGCAAACTTTGATGTTGATTCCGTAATAAGCGGGGCAAAAGATCATACCCTGGTCAGAAAGGCAAATATTCACAAAGGTTCGCTTAACTGGGCAACCGGCAATATGGAATGGGACATTTATGCGCAAGATGATTTCACCCATCTTGGCAGCCACACAATGAATCCTTGTCAGGTCAGTGTGCAATCTGTCGAGAACACCTTACACGGGAAAATTTACCCTAATCCGTTTGATCGTGAAATTACCTATGAGGGTAAAACGATTGCCCGCATTCAGATATTAGATGTTACCGGTAAAATTGTGTACGACAATAATCAAGTTAACGCGAATAGATTTGTAATAAAAGATGCCTGCTTCCGTCCGGGCTTATACTTTGTTAAAGCATTTGATAGCCAAGGGACTGTTTTGACACAAAAAATCATGAAAAAATAAATCATTCGCAGCGAGCCTAAATGATAGAACATAAACAAATTGATACCACTTTCTATCAGCAGGATGTTCTAATTGTTTCGCCACAGTTATTAGGGAAAATTATTTGCTTGAAAGCGGATGGTAGCGAAAGATATTTCTTTATCACAGAAACGGAAGCTTATCGTGGCGAAGAAGATTTAGCTTGTCATTGCAGTAAGGGACGAACCCCACGAACAGAGGCAATGTATCACAACGGAGGCATATTTTATGTGTATCTGATTTACGGTATGTATTATATGCTGAATATTGTTACAGGCAAAAAAGATGAACCACAAGCACTATTAATCAGGGGAATAAAAGAATTTGACAAGAAAACAAAAAAAATTATTTACGACTATAACGGACCGGGTAAAGTGGGGAAAGTCTTAGGTGTCAATGACGCTTATTATGGAATGTCTGTTTTCAATAATGATAATTTTAGGATATATGATGTCAATTATTTTGAAACAGAGAATAGAATTGAAACAGCCCCACGGGTTGGCATAGATTATGCAAGAATGTGGAAAAATAAACCGTGGCGTTTTATTTTACCGTAATTTTGAAACAATGAAAAAATATCTTTTAGCTTCTATTTTTATCTGTTGGCTATCCTTTGGTTTCTCGCAAGAAGTCCCTGTATCTGCTTTTCAAGCAGGAGAAGAAATTACTTATATTATCTCTTACAATTGGGGATTTATATGGTTAGATGTGGGTGAGGCTACTTTTAAGATTACCGGGAAGGAAATCAAAGGGAAAAAATATTTTGTTATCACCGCCATAGGACAAACCTATAAATCGTGGGATAAATTTTTTAAAGTTAGAGACTTATACCAAACGGTTATTTCGCAAAAAGATTTTAAGCCCGTTTATTATGTCCGCGATGTAGATGAGGGCGGCTACACAATTAACATAAAATACCGTTTTAACCGCCACAAAAAGGTGGCTTATTCCGAATACAAATCTTACAAAAAACCGTTTTTCCGTGATACCATTCCTATCACTGACGACACCTACGATTTAATGTCTATTATTTATCGTGCACGGAATTTGGATTACGGTAAAATGACAAAAGGAGAAAAAATTCCGATTAGTATATTACTTGATAATGAGTTAACAAATATTTTCTTTCGCTACAAAGGGCCCACGGTATTTAAGAACAAAAAAATCGGGAAATATAATACCATCAATTTCTCGGTAATCACCGTTGCCGGCGAAGTCTTTAAATCTACCGAAGAATCCTTGCAACTATGGGTTTCCGATGATAAAAACCGCTTACCATTGTGGATAGAATCCCCTATTTCCGTTGGCTCGGTTAAAGTCCGTTTGGCAAAGTACAAAGGACTAAAATACCCGCTATCCTCAAAAATAAAGTAAGCCTGAATACCACACGATGCAATTGTGCGGGAACGGGGGGGCGGAATAAGCCTACTTAAGATGACAAATAATATTGTTTAACACTATCTTTTTATTGTCCGTATTATTCATTGCTTCTATTTCAAAAAAATAAACCGTATATGTTTTATTTGGGTTTTTACGACTTACTTTCCAATACTGCTTCAAATAATATAATTGCTCTTTTGATGTACAATTAGATTCCCCATATACACTTGGTGGCTCAAATGCATCCCCAGTACAAGATATACTAAACCTGATAATTTTAAATTTCGACAAATATTCGAGTTGCTTCATGTCAAACAATTGACTTTTATTAAAAATATGGCCGTCATAATAAAATCTTTTTTCTTTTTTAAATTCTTTGATTGCAGGAGTATAAACAGTATCTATCTTTAACTGAACACATACACCATTTTTAAACCAGTTCGTATCCTTCCTAACTATTTCCAAAGAATCATTTATTGTTGCAGAAAGTAAAAATTTATAATATTTATCTTCATTGTAATTAAAAGATAGTAAAGATAAAATAAACACAGTCAATATACTTCTATATATTATTTTGCGAGCCATAATATTACCTTGTGTATCACAAATATAGTAATATTTTGTTAATGCATCATCAGGTGTAGCCAAAAAAGTTTTATAGCGTTTCAGTATGAAGTGCTGACATCATTCAACGCTTGTTTCAATTGATTAAAAATTAATCTGTATTCATCACTTTTACTTTGACTGCCTGATAAAACTTTTCCCACGGTTTCAAGTTCGTTCAAGATGTATTTCAATGTTTGGTCTTTACTGGAATTGATTTTTTCACTTATTATTTCGTTGATACCGGAAGTTAGCCTATAGATATTCTTACTGACTTCATTCGCAATCTGTTTTGAAAAATAATGTCCGAACATCTTCTTAAAAAGGAACATTGGAAAAAGAAACCAAAGTAAATCAATAGGCGTGTCAAAAGCACTATAAACAGAAATATCAGGTTGTTTGACAGACTTTAATTCGGGCTCCCATGCTTCATCCGCCAACTTTATCCCTAAAACCTTATAAATGTTTTCACTTAATTTGGCTCTAAAAGATTTTGTAAAAAAACTAAAATGGGTATTTATCCCCTTGATAATGTTTATAAATTCCGGTTGTTCTTTGATGGCAATTTCTTTTAATTTTACGGACAAAGCATCTTTCATCCATTCTTCATATTGCCTCGATAGCTTAAAAAGATTACCATTCCATGAGGCATATTCTGCGTTAAAGCGGGTACGAAGTTCACTTACAAGATTTGATTCGTATTTATTCAGAATTTTATAAATCTCCGCTCTTAATTGCGATTTGCTACTTTTGGCAATTAACTTCAATTCTTGTTGAATAAAGTTTGTATTTAATTTTTCATCAAAAATTATTTTCTTTAGCTCTTTCTTTTCTTTGTCTGATTTAAGCGAGGACTGAAAAGCAATATTGACATAGGTCAGGCAACTTTCAGCAAGTGATTTTAATTTGTATTGTGCAATTTTATTATGCTTATCCTTTAAACCCGATAATATTGGACGAAATACTTCATTTAAAATAATTTGTTTAGAGGTTTCAGAATTTTTAATAATAGAATAATTGAAAATTTTGAATTTCCTGTTAAACTCCTTTTGCAACTGACTTTCAATATATTCTTTTATCTCGCCAATTTGCGCCTCGTTGTGTAAATCAACTTTGGTAAGCAGTATGACTATTTCAGGTGTATAATTTGAAATTTCCCGGATTAACATCATTTCGTTTTCACCAAGCGGGCGTTCAGCACTAATGGTAATCAAAGCAATACCTATTTCAGAAAACCAATTTTCTGTAGTTTGGGTATTGTGACGAAAAACACTTCCTATTCCGGGCGTATCAATTAAACGAACATTTTGAAACGGTCTAAGGCAGGGTAATTCAAGGTCTATGACCGAAACAGTTTTTTCGTTTTTCGGATTTTTATCCTCTGCAATAAATTCATCGATTAGGGTTATTGGAACCTCTGTTTTGGTAGTATTTAAAGATGAAACTATTGCTTTTTCGGTTTCTCCGAATTGCAAACGGGTAATTACGGATGTGACAGGTATCACCCCTGTGGGCAATATTTCTTTCCCGATAAGATGATTAATAAACGAACTTTTACCTGCCTTAAATTGACCAAGTATTACAATATCAATATTGTTATCTGCAATAAAATTTTCAAGACTTACAATATTTTCTTTAAGGGATAAAATATTTAAGCTCTCGCTGCATGCTTTAACAATATTAAGCAAATCATTCATTTTCCTCGGATTGTGTTATAAGTCATGAGTTGTAAAATTTTTATTCCCCCACTACCGCAAGTTACAAACTTTTTCTTTTTCCGCTTAAAGTCTGGAGATTAAAGCGGCAGGTCATCACAAATATAGAAATATTTTATTAATGTATCATCTTGTGTAGCCAAAAAAGTTTTATCTTTTACAGTTTTAATTTTGTGTTGTCTGTAGTTTTATATCAATCAATGCAATTGTGCGGGGGGAGAACATTAATCCGGTATTATTTTTACACAAATTCTGTCGATAAGGTTTGTTATTTAGGTAATTACTTTATTACATTGTTTATGGCTAAAATTATTTCTTCTTCTTTTAATGGTTTCGGAATAAATTCATTCATTCCAATGTGTTTGGCCTTGTTCCGTTCGGCTTCGGTAACAGCGGCACTTAAAGCAATAATTGGAATATTCTTTTTATTTGGTTTGTCTTCAAAGGAAGTTCTAATATGTTTTGTAGCCTCATAGCCATCCATAACAGGCATTTGAATATCCATTAGGATTAAATCAAAGTCGTCTTTTTCCAAAAAGTTGATAACTTCTTGTCCATTCTCCGCCATAGTTACAGACATATTAAGTGAAGTCAAAATTTTTTTTATCAATATTTGGTTTAATTTATTATCTTCAGCTACAAGTAACTTCATATTTTTTGCCATCAAGCGTTTTTTTATGATGTCAATAGCCTCCTTTTCTTCCTTTTGTGTGTAGGAAATTGATTCTTTCCCTTCTAAATCCAATGTAAAAGAAAAAATACTACCTTTACCCAATTCACTTTCTACACTGAGTTTGCCGCCGTGCACCTCAACCAACCTTTTGGAAATACTTAATCCCAAGCCTGTACCGCCGTATTTAACGGTTACTTCGCCCGATGCTTGTTTAAATTCCTCAAATATTTTTTCTCTTTTTTCTTTTGGAATACCAATGCCTGTATCTTTTACGGAAAATGTAATCCGGTAATATTTTGAAGTTAGTTTTGTTGATTCAACATTTAAGGAAATTGTTCCTTCCTCAGTAAATTTTATGGCATTTCCTATCAGGTTTACAAGCACTTGATTCAAACGGAGTCTGTCTGCTTTAATAATTTTTGGTACTTCCGGAGAAATAAATAAATTTATTTTTAAATTTTTTTCCATTGCCTTGGGCTCAAAAATATGAATCAAGTCGTTCAGCATATCACGAATATCAAATTCTTTTTTCTCAATTAAAAGTTCTCCTGCCTCAATTTTTGAGAAGTCTAAAATATCGTTGATTATACCACCTAAATTCTCTAGTGATGATTTAACATAACCCAAATAAAGACTTTGATCCGGTGATAGATTTGTTTTTTCGAATAAGGTAATAAATCCAAAAATAGCATTTAACGGCGTTCTGATTTCATGGCTCATTTGAGCAAGGAATTTATCTTTTGCTTTGGCAAGATTTGTTGCCTTTTCTTTAGACTTTATCAATTCATTACTTTGTTTTTCAATGTGAGTTAACATATAATTAAACACCTGCATCATTTCGCCTAATTCATCTTTTCCCTTGGGATGAAGTCTTACCGTATAATCATTATTTGATGAGACTGTTTTCATGGTGTCAGTCAATGATTTTATTGGGCGGGTAATAAATCGCTGCATAAACAATACAATGAAGAATGCAATAATAAAGACGATGGTAAATATTAAAATTTGATAAACAATATATTTATTAAATTTATCCAAGAAAATTCGTTTGTCATATGTAAGCAATACTTTTCCTATTGTATCTTTTTCAAAAACAACAGGATGAACATTTAAAATAAAATGTGAAATTTCCAAAAAGGTATCTTTTCTAACCTTGTAATACGGTGAAAATTTAATAAACTCATTATCTTCATTGCTTTGATATTTAGCAATTAGAAAATTATCTTTGTCTAATATCTCAATTTGTGTTAAACCTTTTATTAAATGCGCAAAACGAATACTTTGTTGTCCTGCATTGACATCTTTAAATAGGATAGCGGCACTATTACTTTCCCCCAGTACATTACTAATTAATTTAATCTGATTTTGGGTGGTCGCATAAAAATTTTTTTTGCTGTAGCTATAAATAAAAATGGAAAGAAAAATAAAAGTAATAAGAAATACTGACATTATCAGCAAGGTAATCTTATATCTTATTGCCCAGTTATTAAAATTGATTTTCATTTGAAGAAATGATTTTTGAGAGCATTAATAACTTGGAACTTATTTTTAGGTTGACCCATTCGGCTTGTCTGTTATTTATTTCAAAACGATAATTATAATATTTAGGTGTAAAATTAATAATTCCGCCTTGTTGACAAAAATAATCCAAATGATTACCAATTGTCAGACAAGGAAGGTCTTTCGTCTTTTTTAATATTTTAATTAATTCACTGTTGTCAACACCATCAATAAATAAAATTTGACAATCCGGAATTTTCGAAAGGTCAGTTATATAAATAATTTCAATAATTTTACCATTTATCCTTTTCCCTCTCATCATCTCGTTTAAAACAATTTTCATGGTATTGTTAAGAATGATACCAATTTTAAAAGTTTCGTGATTGTTATTTTCTTGTGAGGGCCATTCAATGAACTTAGTAAAATTATAAATGAAAGCAGACTTCAATTCATATTCTGTATATTTCTGAGCTTGTGCTTGTTGCCAAAATATCAAGCCCAAAAACAAAAGATAATATGTCCACTTTCTTTTAATCAAAATATTTTTCTTTTATTATAATTTCAACGCGTCTATTTTGTTGCTTTTCCTGTTGTGTTTTTTCCGGATTATCCGGTTCGCCCATTCCTTTTATTCTTATTCTTTTTTTGTTTACACCTTTCTCTTTCATAGTTCTTGAAACTTCAAAAGCCCGCTTATAGGATAAGTCCATATTTTTTTGTTTGTCACCATCGCTATCGGCATAGCCAACTATCTCAAATGACAACGAAGGATTGTTAAGTAAAAAATCAATTAAATCATTCAACTTGGTTTTGTCGTTGTCACTAATTAAAAATGCGCCGGAAGGGAAAAAGAAAACCGTTTTATCAATAAATTTTGTATGAACAGAGGTTGTATTATTTTTTAATGTGTCGTATTTTGTTTTGAATGGATTTGAAATCTGATATTTTGACTTTTTGGTATTTACTGTTGAGGCTATCCAAATAGTATCTTTTCCAAATACATGACAAGATAGATTTTTGTTAGTATCTGTTTTATCATAAAAAATTCGACTTTGGGTTGTTTCTTTGTAAACAGTTTCATTATTTATTTTTTGTAATAAGGTAGAATCTGTCGAATTAATGGCTTCTTCTACTAATCCCATTAATTTATTATAATGCTTTGAAGTATCTATACAAGCATTTTCTTTTCCAATCATATTATTGACATATTCTAATCCCATGGAATCAGTCAAAGAAATAATATCACCGACTAAATTGAGCAATGGCTCATAATTTTTAGATTGAGCTATTTTTTCAAGTTGGAGCGTGTCTGATTTAAAAAACCGTTCGGTATCATAAAAAATATTATTGACCTCTATTTCTTCGCCCAATTTCTTATTTTCGTTTTTCAACACAATGGGTTTTAAGCTTATTTCCTGATACAGTTCATAAAAATAGCTCTGGTGTGGCACATAAATTTCGATTAAATGATTATAGTATCCTTTTGCCTGCACTACCATTTGGTAATTTTTTCCCGGTGGAAAAATCATAAGATATTTCCCCGTTTCAGGATTTGGGTTATAGATATATTTTATTCTTTTGTTATCGGCAGCATCGTAAACTCGTATTTGAGCAGGAATGGGTTTTTTTGTATTGGCTTCATAGATAAAACCTTTAACTAAGGTCAGCGGGATAGATTGTTCTAATCTAGCGACATAGAGATTAAAATTGCCTTCCTCGTTGTTTGTTGCAGAAGAATAATAAGCCAAATTGCCTTCTGCGTTTGGCACAAAAGAAATGTCATTGCTTGGGGTGTTTATAGGAAACCCCATGTTTTGTGGTTCTGTCCAATCGTGGGCATTTGTAGAAAAATCGGCAACAAAAATATCATATCCGCCAATTGATTTTTTCAGGTTGTCGGAAGCAAAATATAATCGTTTGCCGTTAGGGTGTATAAAAGGATAATTTTCATTATATTCTGAATTAATCATGGGACCTAAATTCTCCGGTTTGCTCCATTTGTTATTTTCCGATTTGACAGATTTGTATAAATCCATCTTACCATATCCGCCCGGACGATTACTCGAAAAGTAGCACACATCGCCCTCCGGAGTAAAGCTGATAGCCCCCTCATCAAACGGGGAATTTATCGCTTCGGGCAAGGGTTCTAACGCAGTGCATGTTGTCCCTTTTAACTCTCCTACAAATAAATCACCGTTACCGGGCGTAATATTTATTTTAAAAAATAAGTATCTGGCATCAAAAGAAATCCCAATAAGCTGTGGTGGAGACACATATTTTTTCTTGTCATATTCTACTGATATTAATTGTGGTATGCCCCAGTGATTTTTTTCTTTTACTGCCATCATTATTTGTCGTATCGAATCAACTAACAGATTATTGACCACGCGATGATAAATTCTTGAAAAAACCAAAACCTTATTATCTGCAGACACAAATGCCATTTTCTCTGAGTTTGAAGTGTTAATCGGATAAGGCAATTTTGATATTACATAGTTTTCGGAATCTTTTTGCAATACCATAGCAAGGGAATCCATGGCAAATAAGTTGTGTGCTTTTTTAAAATCTTTTGTATCCTCATCATCAGAAAGTTTAAAATACCGTAGCAACATCCTTTGAGATTTCAAAAATTGATAATTCAAATGATAAAGTCGAGCCAAATCAAAAAAAACAGCCTTAGGTAAAAATTTTTCACCCTTATCAATGGCAAATTCTAAATAAGGAATCCCTTTTGTCTTTTGATATTTGGTGTTGAGGTAGCAAGCACCAATATAATATTTTACATAAAAATCATTTTTATTGTCTGTAGAGTCAATTTCAAGAAATATTGGCAAGGCTTTTGCAAAGTCTTCATTGTCAAAATAATGTCTTGCTTTTCTAAATGATTTTCCCTCTTTTTGAGAAAACCCGTTAAAAGGAATAATCAATAGAAAAAATGTAAAAAATGTAAAATGTCGTATGTGAGAATAAAAATTCAAAAAAATTTTTTTACAAATTTATTGAAAAAATGTTATAAATTGCGGCATTTAATATTAATCAATGCATCTATTATGAGAAAAATTCATTTATTTCTCTTCTTGTTTTTTAATGTTTCCTTGTTTTATTCAATACAAGGGCAAACACCTGATGAAGATTCAACGCTTGTTGTTGTGGGCGATCAAGATGCTGAATTAGCTTACAATAAAGGCATTGAAAATTTCCAAAACAAAAATTATCCCGAAGCTTTGGCTAACTTTAATGAAGCCATTCAGCACAAGCCTACTTTTGCCAAAGCATATTTTAATCGTGGCAATGTTAAAGTTGCAATGAAAGATTTTAAGGGTGCTATAGAAGATTATTCTTTAGCTATTCAGAATGATTCTGCAGGCACATTAACAAAAGCCTATTATTCCATGGCAAGAGCCAAGCACATGAGTGGTGATATTCCCGGGGCTATTGCCGATTATCAAACTTGTATTGATAAAGGACTTAACGAACCTAAGGCACCTTATTACTTGGGCATGTTAAAATTTCAAGACGGTGATTATCAGGGAGCTATTGAGGCATACAATAAAGCAATTGCCATGGATCCTAAATATGCTTTTGCCTATAACGACAGAGGCAGTGCTTATCGTAAATTAGAAAAATACGACCTGGCAGTTCAAGATTATAAGAGAGCCATTCAATTAGACCCTAAACTTCATTTTGCGTATAATAATCTTGGCAGCGTTCAAAGAAAACAAAAAAAATATGATGATGCCATTGCTTCTTACACCATGGCTGTTAATGTAAAACCTGATTATTATATTGCTTACAACAACCGCGGCAGTGCCAAATTTGACAAAAAAGACTATGCCGGTGCCATTGCCGATTTTAAAAAGGCGATAGAACTGAAAAACGACTATTATTATGCTTACAATAATATTGGCACGGCACTCATGAAACAAAAAAAATATGAAGAAGCCATTACTAAGTTTAATAAAGCTATTGAATTAAATAGTAAATACGGTGTTGCTTATTTAAACAGAGGTATTGCCAAAGAAGAACTTCGTAAACTTGAAGAAGGCTGTTTAGATTGGGAAAAAGCCAAAGAATTGGGTGTGAAAATTGCGGAGACTTATTCACAAGAATGTAA
>Ga0114934_10000830_pt1 | contig 19985 bp, 24 predicted proteins | sample 4SBtaG_2_FD_99695 | JGI IMG/M metagenome (GOLD analysis project Ga0114934, IMG submission 99695) | Deep subsurface microbial communities from Kolumbo volcano to uncover new lineages of life (NeLLi) - 4SBTROV10_white metaG | ecosystem: Environmental > Aquatic > Marine > Volcanic ...
CTTCTTCTACTGATACACTAGAACAGCAATCAAGTGGTGGATGATTTAATCCTAATATAGATAAACTATTATTATCAACAGATATATCAATAGTGCAGTCCATTATTTATATTATTAATCACTGAATACTATAAGTTATAATTAAAATACAAAATTAATTTTATTTGTCTGTAAAGTAAATTTGGTTATCAAGTTCTACTTCTGATTTTTGATTACAAATTTCAAAAGTTTTAGGTATATTAATATTAGGATTATATTGTGGATTAAAGTTAGGTTTAAGGTATGGTATAAAATCGTTTAAAAAATTCATAGTAGAGTCTACATACGATTATCCTTTTCTGCAATGTCAGAGGGTATTTTATCTCCAACAAAGAAAGAAAATGTATGAGTATTTTGAGCGTTTGTAGCGTTTGAATTATCCATTTTTTCTAAATATATATTATATTTAGAAAATTCAATTAATTATATTAATACATAACTGAATGTAACATCACTTCTAACACATTGTATACATGATTTATTATATCTGTTAACCGTGTATACATACTTATTTCCTTTTTTGATAATATCTCAATAATCATATCTAGCTTCTTATGAATCTCTGTATTTTGTTCCATTTTATAATACGATTACTTTTCTTAATCTTTTAAATTCAACTTCTCCTATTTTATCTCCTTTAGTTAGATTTGAAAATGATGTCATACAGAATTTTACATTTTTCATATTTATATATTTTGTCCCTGATAAACACATTTCTTTTGCTTGTCTAATCATATCTTGTGTCGGACAACTCGTATGTATCGATATATGTCCTGATGGGAAAGAATTAAGATGCATCCATGTCCAATCTCCTTCTGAATTATCTATTAAACTCCAATTTTCCCTCGCATTTTCGCCTAATTCTATAATGACATCATCAAATATAATGCTCTTCATATTTGATGATAAGAGATAATGGTATGTATATTTCAATTTTATCTAATCATACCCCCTGCTTTTGGTCCAATACGTTGATTTCTCACATTACTTCCAAGTCCTGATCCACCCATAATAGGTAGGTCTCGAATACTTCCTGTTTGTTTACCTGCACTTGGCGCTACTACTGGTCGCTGGATCCTCGGTGCTTGGATCTTTGGCGCTTGGATCCTCGGTGCTTGGATCTTCGGCGCTTGGATCTTCGGTGCTTGGATCTTCGGCGCTTGGATCTTCGGTGCTTGGATCTTCGGAGCTTGGATCCTCGGAGCTTGAATCTTCGGAGGCATTGTTACGGGTGCTAGAAACTTTGGAGGAATTGTTACGGGTGCTAGAAACTTTGGTGCACTGGTAATTGGAGCTTGAATCTTTGGCGGCATTGTTACGGATGCTAGAATCTTTGGTGCGATTGTCAATGGTGCAATTGTTAATTCACTCTTTGGTGCAATAGGAGGAATTGTCAATGGTGCAATAGGAGGAATTGTCAATGGTGCAACAGGAGGAGTTGTCACAGGAGGAATTGTCACAGGAGGAATTGTCACCGGGGGAGTTGTAACGGGAGGACTTGTCACGGGAGGATGTGTATGACAAAAATTACAACCATATGATGGATATCCAAGACAATATTCATTTTGACAACCATATCCTGTGTAATATAGAGGGACAACATTATATGTTATACCAAGATCTGAGTATTCGACTCGCTGGCAACCAGAATGATTATTATTAACAGCGTCTACACAATTTGCATAATTTGAGTATAATCCATCTTTAGTACCAATTGAATTTACATATTCATTGTTTTCATTTAAATGTGCAGGAACGCATGTAATTACATCACCTTGTTCAGTTGTAATTTGAGCACAATAATGCGGGACATTTGTATCTTGAGGAGCAGCGACTTCTAACCCACCGCAAGTTCCATTGCAATCACTAGAGTAGTATTTACCCCAGAAACCCCATTTACAATTGGTATTTGCATCACATATATAGTGAGGGACAGCAAATAACCACAATATAACGAGAACAATAATAACTGCAAGAACAATAAGGATAATATTACGAGTTCGATTATTATTTTTCTTTGATTTAGATTTAGCCATTTATTATTATATTAAAATAATAAATCTATAATTAAAAAAATGATTTTAGATGAATTATTCTTGACTACATTTATCATATCTGTATTACTAATACCATATGGTATCATATTCAATAAATTTAGTTTACAAGATCCCATAACTCGTTTCTTTATTTTAAATTTAATCATTAGTATTATATCTAGAGAATGGGAATTTTCTCAACTGTTCCTAGCTTGTATTCTCGTTCATAGTTCAACTAAAATAACACCTCAAAAATTACCATTGCAGCCTAAATCAAATCATCGTCTTCTTTCAGAAACTCCGATTTTTGAGATTTCTTCCTTATCAGCGCCTCCTTGTTATGAAAACTAAAATTAGCCGTATTGAAGTGATATACTTCGCCTGAACTATCCATCAATACTATTTCTAGACTTTTTTTAGATTGTCGATATGCTTTTTTAGCGGCGCGTTCAATTGTGTTAGAAACAATATACTTTCCTGTCGTTTCCAATACATTATCAGAATTATACGTGAGTATACTATATTTTTGCTTGGATTGCATTATTTATATTTAAAATATAAACTATTAATAAATAAAACATGAGTCAACGTGAAGCATCTTATCGTAAAATCTCTGATATAAAGGATCCTAAAGAAACGGAACAAGTCCAACAAGTATCTATACCTCTACAGAATGAAGAACATCTTCGTCAATTATTACAGAAATATCGTGTTGTTATAGTTGATGTATGGGCATCTTGGTGTGAACCCTGTAAAAAGATAAAACCTATGTATGAAAAACTCGCTCTTGCCTGTAGTAATTGTCCCTATATGGTATTTGTGAATGATACTATAGAAAACGAAAACTCTCCGCATATAGATAAAGTTACGGCTGTGCCAACCTTTTTTATATATGCCGATGGTCGTTTGCAATCATCATTTCAGAACGACTTTAATCGTGTAAATGAGTTGTGTATGAATCTACACCAACGTCTTATGACTGGGCAATAAATTTCTAATAATTAATTAATTATTAGAAATTAAGATTAGGATTATGCTAATATACGTAGATATTCATCTCTTATATTTGGATCGCAGTGTTTCTTTTCAATAATTTCTAGATTTCTAGCTATACTCTGTAATCCTATATTAAAACTACCCACGAAAGCAATACTATCCATATACTTGACATTCTGTAGTTTAGATAAATGAAATCGATAATAATCTTTATTAGGAGAACTCATTACATCTCCATTCATTACTTGAGATACGATATCCTTTACCTCTACAAAATCTATAGTATATTTTCTCATTAATTCTGGATACGTCTCTCGTAGTCTTAATAATTCGGTATTGTCCGCAAATACTCCATTTGAATACAAATCATCGGGTAGTCTTGGGAGTGGATCTTGTAGATATTCACTTGGTTTAAATTCCCTTATATTTTCTACATAGACGCGATACAATAACTTACTTGCATTCTCCCACAACTCAGATATTTTTTCGTCTTTCATCATTAGGCTATAAACCCAATATAAGCTATTTACCAATTCTTGAAATACATAACATAAAGATAATAAATTGATGGGTTGGGGTAATGTGCTCGTGTTAAATCGATAGAATACCTCTAGAAATGACATATATCTTTCGTCGTCAGTTTTTGCGAGTATATAATCTGATACAAATCGTGGATTTCCGGTCTCATAGATGATGTATTCGGTATCTCGTTTTAACCAAATTACAAAATCTCGAGATGATAATTCAGATAAATGTCCCTTATTAGAAGTAAGTAAGTTATTATACTTCTTGGCGATATAAGTGAATTGTCTTATGTCTTGTATTGATGTAAAACGAGGAGCATATTTTCCTGAGAGGAAATTCGCAATATTTATAATTTTCTCGGATTCATTTGTTGTAAGTGTTCGTTTAGTTGTAATTAGATGTAGACTTGTGACTAGTAGACTAATGACATCAATAATATTATTTGTTTTATAGGGTTTGATGAGATAATGGTATCGATTTTTATAAATAATACTGGATTTACCGTAATCAATAATTCTGGGTCGATCATTTTTCTCAATAATAATATTCCAAGGGAATAGATCATAATGTACAAATCGGCAATGTTCTTGTGCAATTGTTAGAGCATTGCTAATTTCCGTTAGAATATCGATATACTTATCAACGGAAAATCGTTCGCTCTCAATCCAGTTTCCCATCTGTATACCATTAATTAGTTCTGTAAATAGTTTATTATCTCTATACAAGAAAGTATACATAAATACTGGGCATTTCCTATATATCTTGTTTATACTACTCATTCCGACAAATGCCTCGTGGGCAAACTCGTTCGCATATTCCTTATTTTTTAATACTTTGATGGAAAATAGTTCCTTCTTGTTAAGAAAATCATGAACAAATACATCTACCTTATTATTACTGAATAATCTCTTTTCTAATACAATATCATAATCATTCCTCTGAATCGTTCTTGATATCCCCTCTAAAATACTGTAATTAACAGGTATATCCAAAACACGATTCACTCCGTTGCGAAGTTTATAATTAGAAATAGGATGTACAACCTCTAGAAATCGTTTCTCTATTTCTAACGAATAATACAGAGGATCAAGTATATTTAAATACTGTCCCGTGTAATCGTTTAGTTTATGTAATAATCCCTCTAAATAGTCTAAAACTCCGTCTTTATTTAAATATTGTTTGTAGAATTCTAGAGTATTTTGGGCAATCTGTTTACACTCATCATCGTGATCAATACACCACTCTATTTTTTCTACTAAATCACTCAAGTCCTTCTTGACTGGAACATAGTGTTGATAAGGAACTAAATAATCGCGAAACCACATTTTGTATTTACTATCAACCAATAGAATACAACTCCCCATTCCCATTTCATACGATAGACGATAAGCTGACGTATGTCCATCGATATTGATAATGTATCGATATTCACTCTGTTGAACAGGGGAAAGGAATCCTACTTTATGATTATCATTTGGATTTTTAATGGTGGTCATAATAGTTTTGCCGTCTTTTGTGGTTAGGATTCTGGGGCGCATATTCCAAGATGTAATACCGGCGTCGAGTATTAACTTTCCTTTGTATTTGGGGTATGTGGAAGATATTTCGCCGACTTTTATTCTCATATTATTGCTAGAATTAATACCACAGCCGGTTGAGCCGCCGCGAAAAACGGCGATGCTCTTTTTTTTATCCCAATTCAATATAAATTTATCTCTAAAGTCTTTGCAAGCTTTTGGGAAGAATTTGCCGTCTTGGATAGATGAGACGCGAGCCCAATCTTCCCAGGTGGGGATGGCTATATCGGCATAATCTTCTCTGGTTACCATACTAAGAATAGGGGAATATTTTTTATAGTTGTGAGAAACAAGGTGTGTATTCTTTCCAAAGATATGATCATAGGCTTCGGTTTTATTGTGAGTAATGATGGGAAAGTCTCTACGATTAACAAAAAATTCCATATCCTGGACTTTACGTGTTTTGCATAGTGTATCGAACATATCTTTTATCTGGACGGTTCCAGAATCTCCTTCTGTGATAGGAAATTCGTATCTTACAAGACAATTATTAGCATACCACATGCTCATATTACGATTAACTCGTTTTGGATTAAATCGTCTACCTTCTTTTTCTTGGGTATATCTTAACAGATTGTCAATTGTTTTAAACTGTTTATCTATTTTGACGCGGTTAGACCATTCATTAGTGAATGCGGCATTGCTGAACGGAAGAAAAGTTTCAAGACGATTATTTCTGATACGTATAAATACACCTTTCTTGAATTTATAAAAAATATAGTTAAAGGTGTTTTTATATGTTTCACTATTAATGTTGTGATATCCATTCCAAAAGGATATGGGTTTAGTCCAAAATTTAGATTCGGGGATATCTACTGTATTTAGACAGTTGACACGATCGTCTCGAGTTAATCGCGAGAATTGTTCGGGATCACCAGCTGTGAAATGAGTTTGGTTGAAATTTTTATATCTTGGATTGGTGTTGTGCTTGTTGTAGTTGTGATGTTCACATTCATTTCGTTTATAATAGAAATTTTTCTCATTGCCCATTGTTATTTTATTAATACCCTTATTAATAAAATCAAAATTAATTTGCGATCAATTTGCGATCAAATTGTGGTAATGATTACTGTCTATATATTTGCTATTTCGTCTACTCTCTTTCTATCTAGAAATTCACTATGTTTAATATCAAAAATAACAACACTCATAGCTCCAATACTTTTTTCTCTATTATATGGAAAATGAAGATTTAGAAATCCATCATAATCCTTATCTAATTCATCTTCAAATTCCTCTGATATCTTATCTACAACTCCCTGTATCTTTCCTACTAACCAATCGTGTATCTCTGATTTACATAAGACACGATTTTTATCCTTCATTATATACACAATTCGATTATCGTACCGGGTAGGTATTCTAAATATAATACTAACAGCATATTTAGCATCTTTAGCATCTTTAGCATCTTTAGCATCTTTACTCTGACTGTGTTTTTTAGATTTAGGTTTAGGGGATTTAGATTGTTTATCATCCAATAACTTAATTAATTCACCCTTTCTAAGTTTGCTATAACCTCGTATTCCACGGGATTTCGCAATTTCTCGGAGTTCAACAACCTTTTTACTGGATAGAGACATCTTTGTTTATATTGTAGCAATACATTTATAATTCTTTTTTTCATATTTAATACTTGTAATCTTGACACGAATATCGTCATCACGTCTTATAGACATTGTATCACTTGTAAACATATCCCCTTTAAACCCCATGCCTCCTAGGTTAGATATCGGTATAAATATAGATAGTGATTCTACAATATTCGAATATGCAATTATACCGTGATTTATAACAAGATGAACAGTACAGTCCAATTCTAAATCTACCTCAGGTGTAAATATATCAACATCACAAGACACTACGAAAATAAGAAAATAAGTATTATCGTTGATATAAGAATCATCTATTGATATAATCGAATTTAACCGTGTAATATATCCATCTTTACAGGTCTTGTTAACATATTTATCTTGAAGTTTTGAGAGGAGTGTATCGCGGATACTATTATTCATATATTCTGGACTTAATTCGATATTGAATTTCTTGATCATCGTTGTGGTTATTTATTATAGAATTATAGTCTAATTTTCAAAATTAATCTAGATGATTACCAATCTACAACCAGACACTTTATAGTTTTGTTTTTTGTAGGTAAATTCAATATCATAAGTTTGCAAGAGTTGACGTGTAATTTCATCTCGGTTAATATCCGTTTTATCTGATAAATATATATATAGTCTAGGGCTGTACTCGAAACGATTTTCGCCTTGTTTTTCGTATAATTCTCGTATAGCATCCTTTGGATTATTTATACCCCATATATTACGGGTTGTTTTTATATTTAAGCTTTCAATTCTATTATTATTGACAAGGTACATATCATCTCCTTTGCTATGTTTTAGAGTTGGTATTATGTTATCGCAGCTTTTAAGTATTAAATATTCACTATAGTCAGCCTTTAATTGTTGGTTTATTCGTTCTTTCATATGAAGAATTAATGGTTCTAGTAATAATCTTTCTACATATTGTGATACGCATTCTCTGTAGGTATTTTTAATATATTCGCGTGCTCTAGGTTTAACGATTGATTCTGAGAAATTTTCAGGATGGCAAGGTGATTTGTTTTTTGAAACCATCGTGGATTTTATCGTAGAAACAACATATTCTAAATTATTATGAATATAATAATATTTTCCATCGGGATTGTTTATACTGTAATCTCTAGTATATTCAAGCATGTCATTTATCGGAATTAATAATAAATCTTCGTATACATCTGTGCCCATATAACGTGCTTTCTTAGTTCTTGTAGTTGGCTTTCCAAACAAATCGTTTCGTTTATATTTTAAGAGATTAATGCCCTGTTTCTTGTTAAATATTTTTTTTAGTATGATTTTATTCATAATTTATTGTTGTTAAATACAAGCGTAAGGATAATTATTTCAATTTTATGTAATACAAATATAAAATTGAAATAAATCTAAATGAGCAAGTAGATAAAGAAAATATACAATGGATATTCAACACAAGGATGGAATCGAGTACTTAGAGACTATTAAGGACAATTCAATCGATCTAATATTAACAGATCCTCCATATATTACATCTACCGAGACTGGTATGGGAAATTTATACAAGCAGATACAAATAACCAAGAAAAAGGGAATCGAATATTTCAAAACAGAGGTTGACTGGGAGAAGGTCAGGATGAGATATGTAGGTAAAAAGAATATGTCAGAAGAGACTATGAAAAATAATTATATGAAATTTGGTTCTATTTATGGTTCAAAATATAGTGTTCAGACGGAGTATGGAGACTGGGATACATCATTCACTATGAATCAGTTAGATGATTTTATTAAGCAATACTACAAAAAGCTTCGAAAAGGGGGAACGCTTATTATATTCTTTGATATATGGAAAATTACTCCTCTAAAGGAGATAATGGAACGATATAAGTTTAAACAAATACGATTTATAGAATGGGTAAAAACAAATCCACAACCATTAAATTCAAATACAAATTACTTAACAAACTGTAGAGAAATAGCTCTTCTAGGTGTTAAAGGAGGTAAACCAACATTTAATAGTTCTTATGATAATGCAATCTACCATCATCCAATACAAGGGGGTAAGAATAAATTTCATCCAACGCAGAAATCATTGCTATTGTTTAAAGAACTTATTACAAAACATAGTAATGAAGGGGATACTGTATTGGATACATTCTTAGGCGCAGGTACAACAGCAATTGCTTCCAAGAATACAAATAGGAAATTTATGGGTTGTGAAACCCGGAAAGAATATTATGATAAAATAATGGAATTAGTTTAAATAATTAGACTATCATAATAAATGCGAGTGTATATTCAAAACAATTATGATAGTTTATCTGAATTAGTCGCTAGATATGTTAAACATCGAATCATAACTTATAATCCCACAAAAACACGTCCATTTGTACTTGGATTACCAACTGGTAGTAGTCCCATAGGTGTATATAAACGTCTCGTTCATTACTATAAACGTGGTGAAATTAGTTTTGAAAATGTTGTGACTTTTAATATGGATGAATATGTAGGATTATCTAGAGATGATGTATCAAGCTATAGTTATTTTATGTGGCATCATCTATTTAGTCATATAAATATTCAAGAGGAAAATATTAATCTTCTAGATGGGTGTGCTGAAGATTTAGAAAGGGAATGTACTGATTACGAGAAGAAAATTGAACGATTAGGTGGTATAAATTTATTTATTGCGGGTATTGGAACCGATGGACATTTAGCATTTAACGAACCTGGTTCATCGTTTGCGTCTAAAACTCGTATCAAGACATTATGTTCTGAGACTATAAATTATAATTCTAAATTCTTTACAAATACAGTAGTACCTACATTAGTATTAACAGTTGGTTTATCAACAATTCTAGATGCGGATGAAGTCGTTCTTATTGCGAATGGAATTCATAAATCTAATGCCTTAAAGATGTGTATAGAGGGACCACTATCGCATACACATACTGTATCATCATTACAGTTGCATAAAAACGTAATGATCGTATGTGATAGAGAATCAACTGAACAACTTACTTTTAAAACCATAAAATACTATGATAATTTGCAAAGAATTACAGATGTAATGGGAAAGCCTAACATCGATGCTATAGATAAATATATATCAAGTAATGACAAGATAATTATATTTAGTCCACATCCAGACGACGATGTTATAGGATTAGGAGGGACAATGCAAAAGTTAAATATAGAAAATGTGAAGGTTGTGTATATGACAGACGGTGGTAATGGATTTGATAAGAGTAAATATACTTATAATCCCAGACCATTAGAAACAATATTAGCTCTAAAGGTATTAGGATATAATAAGAGTAATATCGAGTTTTTAGAACTTCCTTTCTATAAAACAAAAAAAATAACAGATATAGACTATAATATGATATCAGAATTGTTAGCCTCTTACAATCCCGATCATATATTTGTATGTCAGGATGCTGATCCACATAAGACACATATAAAATGCTATGATATTATTAAACATTCTATATTTAACAAACAATTAAGGAATGTATGGCTGTATAATAGTATATGGGGTACTTGGAGTAATACATTTAACGCAACATCGTATATTGACTCTGAGTTATATAAGCTCAAACTAATAAGTATTATGATGCACGATAGTCAAGATCCACCTCAAGTATTCTATGAAAATAATGATACACCATTTCATGATGCAATAGTGTCAATAAATAAGTCTCCCTACCAGTCAATAATGTATACTGAATATTTTAACCGTATAGAACCAGATACATTTAAAACACTTGTTCAATAAATTCTAATTATTATAAATAAAATTTATTTATAATAAATGAGTTCTGTTTATAATAATCATGCTAAACAGTCTAGAAATGTTAGATGCCTTTGGTAATGGTATCGGTTCAACGAGTGGATCATTAGATGTGAATGTAACAAGTGGTGGTGGTGGTGGAGGAGATGCGACAGCCGCAAATCAACTTACACAAATAGCAAATCAAGGCACTATGAATACAACACTTACTGCTATAGATACTGACCAATCAACAGCAGTACTCCAAACAACAGGTAATGATTATATCCTAAATGGAATGACTGGCATTCCAAACAAAAATAGAAGTGGAAAATGCTATATTGCAACTACAGAATGGATTGCACCGACACCTTCAGGTGGTTTTGCTAAGATTTTTGGATTGTGGAATGGTGGTTCAACCACGATGTATGTATATAATATACAAGTGTTAGTGTCAAATTTTAGTACTAATGATTTTTATAACGTAAAAATAGAGGTTTTTAGTAATGCGACTAATCCATTTGGAGGTGGAGCAGCAGTTACTCCTGTAAATTTAAATAGAGGGTCTTCTAATACTAGTTCAGTAGTAGGTATTAAATATAACAGTGGAGCATTTACGAATAGTGCAACTCCTACTATTATTGATGCTTCGGTTATGTCATTATATGGTTCACGTTTAAGAAGAGACTTTTTAGAAGATATGATTATATTACCTCCTGATAATGGTATTGAATTAGAAATGGGACTTGGTACTCAACATTTCGTAGTAACAATTCGTTGGTATGAAGAATAAATAAATAAATTACTTTTAACCGCATAGAACCAGATACATTTAAAACACTTGTTCAATAAATTCTAATTATGGAGTGTATAATTAGAATTTTTCAGTTTAAAATAAAATTGAAAAATAGATAAAATTACTGTAAAAATATATAAACTATGAATATTCCAAGTCACAAAAATTTTACAATATTACTAAGAAATCGTTTTACTACATTTTTACCAGAGTATGATAGACATTATATCGATGACATTATGAGAATAGCAAGAGGTAAGACATTTGCAGGTAAGTTTTATTCTGAACTTTATGATTTTTGTAAGTATGATAGTATGAGAGTATATATTCGTATTAAATTTATAATGCAGGATACGTTATTTGATTGGGATTATGATCCTTCGAATCCAGATGTAGAAGCTAAAATATCTAGAGATTACGATGAGTATAGTGGTAATTTTGATTTATCTACTGAAGAATATAAGATAATTATATAATAATGCTGGATATATTACCCATTGAAATAGTAGAAAATATTATGAAGTTTCTAGATTATTTTGAAATAATCAATCTAGAAACAGTTTGTAAATGTTTGTATAGTATATATATGACGGATGTGGTATGGAAATTGTTATCACATTATCACCAACTTTACAATATAAATTGTAAACGGGATTATTACAAGGTAGGTTATTTAAGATATCATGGGATAACATTGTATAGTATTGGTAATGCATATGCTTCTAGGATAAATAGACTGGATTTATCTCGTTTAAACATAGAGAGTATACCGATTGAGATATGCAATCTCGCGAATCTTAAGGTATTGAATTTGTCTTGGAATAACATAAGACGATTGCCTAAATATATAGAGCGATTAACTAATTTAGAAGTATTAAATGTAGAAAAAAATCGTCTTACTGAGATACCAGAAGAATTAAATAATTGTAAGAAGTTAACGATATTGCATTGTGAAAAGAATAGTATTACACAACTACCGATTATGGATAATTTAAGGGATTTATATTGTTATGATAACAAGATAAATATATTAAGATTAGGAAAAAATATTGAATATCTAGATTGTAGTAACAACAAGATTACACGAATCATTAGATTTACGTGTCGTTTAAAAACGATTGTAGTGTCTAAAAATTATTTGAAGATTCTACCGAGATTACCTAAACGATTATGTGAGATTTATTGCGATCATAATCTATTGAAACAATTACCAATACTAAATACAGGATTAAAGATATTGGATTGTTGTCATAATATGATAGTTCGATTACCCATACTATCGAATTCATTAAAAACGTTGATTTGTAACAATAATCGTATTATTGAAATATATAATCCCAATACATTTAATCTAATTATATTGAATTGTAGTTATAATATGATTAGAAAAATACATAGACTGAATTATGGTCTAGAAGAATTGACTTGTAATAATAATTTAATTAGACGATTACCAGTATTACCTAATACTCTAGAAGATGTGTATCTACATTGCAATCAACTCACAAAGATACCGATGATACAACATACAACTAGGATCCACTTCTTATCTGGTGATTTATCTAGAAATTTATTTATCTATCATTTACGATGATACACAATGACTGAAAGGGATATCGAGATAATAATGATGAAAATAAATAGTAATATTAAAATAATAATATTACTATTTCCCATCTGAGAAGAGTAATCTTGGGTGTAATGTTCTACTGTATCTTTCCCTGATAGAAAGTTGTAGAGATCCATACTATTATCAACGCACCGTTGACTATGACAAGTTCGTTTAAAACAATCAGTAAACTGTTGTTGGTTCTTGTTTTTGATACAATTAACTGTAGGATCTGAGTTAATGCTATTTTGAATATACTCTAGATCATTTACAAATACATCTGTATATGGAACTACATCGGTATCATTTTTGTCGCAAATTTGTTCAATACAATCTGCGAAATTCGTATTATTTATCTGGTCATTCACAAGATATTTTAAACATGCTAATTTACATATCTTCTGATTATCTTCTGATATATAGAACTTATCACAAGAATCATTACAACACTTATAGTTATCAACCGGATTAATACGTTTATATACACCATCTCTATATTCTCCAATACAACCTTCAAACACACCACTATCCAAACTTGTATTCATAGGTGTTAAGTCTAGATTATGATCGGGAATATCATATGCAATATCTGCAGATAATTCATAACTCATTTATTATAGAATTAAAAAAAGATTACTTACCACATTTATTACAGCAATAGGCGGGCTTCTCTTCCCGTTTTTTAACATAACTACCACAACCTACACAATCAAGAAAGGTTTTATTTGAACATCCAAAACATACTTTTGCTGGTATAATTTTATCTCGAGTTAAGAGATGTTTACATACAGGGCACTTTGGTTGTTGAGTGCAAGAAGGACAGAAGATAGCGATCTGTAAATCATCTAGTTTTTTCCAACATCTAACACACGGCATTTAATAATTTTGAATTATATTTTTAAATCATTCTACAATTTAGAACCAAATATGATGTCACATACAACTTCTGTCAACATAATGCATGATCTTATGAGTCAATTCGTATGGTCATACAAGAATATTCTAGTATACTCTAGAGATTCTATATACAATATGTCATTAGACATAGCTGAACAACGCTATTTTAAACATTTTAATATCTCGTTTGGAGATGAAGATGACGAATGGAGTATAAAAACCCCAAGAGATTGTATCATTCTTATATATGAGAATACCTTGTTTAAAAATTATCCAGATTCACTTGATTTTGTGTATGATTTCTCTAAATTACCACCACCTATTGGATATGCTATCTTACATTGCCTTGATGGCGAATTTCGTCTTACAGAAATTCGAGGTAATGATTTAACTCTCGACCATTTCAAAACAATTAGCGACTATATCCTATATCTGATTGATCGTTTTAATATAACCTATGAACAACATATGTTTAATGCTGTAGTAAAGGCATATAATGTACACTTTCCAAAGTGTGTAAAGGATCAATATTTTAAAATGTTATTGGAATCGGGATTATTAGTGAGTAATTCTTTTATTAGAAATATAACAACAGAGGATTTGGTGAATGGAAGTTTTATGCTTGCTCCGGATTGTCAAGATATATATGATCAGAAAGATGTTCCTGTAACTCAAAAACAAATTTCTAACAACTTGTTTAAGACACCACTTCCCGATAATATTCAACCCTCAGTCAAGAAATTTGAGACATTTCAGAAATATGTAGACAAGCCAATCAATAACACGACGGGTTTCAGTAATAAATTTACCTATAACAAGCCGTCGATATCACCTACCAATAACTTTACTATGAACAATACGGCTACAATGCCAAAGACGGGTTTTACGTCGTCATTTACTGCAAATAAGCCGACAATGACGACGATGCCGACGAAGATGAATACATTTAGTAGTTTTTCTAATAAACTACCGACAAGTCCGATGAATACATTTGCTGCAAATAAGACGACAAGTCCGATGAATACATTTACTGCAAATAAGCCGACAAGTCCGACTAAGATGAATACATTTACTGCAAATAAGCCGACAAGTCCGACTAAGATGAATACATTTACTGCAAATAAGCTGACAAGTCCGACTAAGGTAAATACATTTAGTAGGTTTTCTAATAAGACAATATCACAACAGCCGACAAAAACAAATTTTAAGTCATTCAGTAGTATGAATAATTTTAAGGCGACTTCATCGTTTTCACAAAGTGGTGCGCATAGTCCAAAGATAATAAATGCAAAGGATTATTTACAGAATAAATATTCTAAGGTATTTACACAATTGAGTGTAACCGAGACGGCTATTATAGAACTGTATAATGATGAGATGAAATTGGCTTGTATTTGTAATGCGATTTGTCTAGAAGCCAAGAAGAAATTTTGCAATGAGAAGGGTATTCATATGATATACATACCTTATAATGTGAATATAATTGACATACCGACATATATTGAAAAAGAACTACAAAAATTATAATGTTTAGATAATATAAAATGAAATCCATTAAGAATGTTATGGTAATACTCTATATAGTTCTACTTTTATTTATTATTGGATACTTAATATATGTTTATTATGAAAAGAATGAGAACTATTGTGGTCCCATTCCAGTAGATGATATATCTAAAATCACTGGTCATTTTGGTGGTATTCCTAGTATTGCAGATATACAACCATATTGTGGTGGTGTAGCGATGCCACCAGGATATGAAAATGCAGAAGTCGTATCTACAATTCCACTATTGGATTAATAATTTACTATTAAAAATTATTAATCAAGAATACATTGATAAGTGTTGTGTTGCAGTTGTAGTTATATTGTGTTCTCGTATGAGTGCGATGGCGTTATTCATATCCTCTAATGTAATTATAAAACTATGTTTATCGTCTAGATGAAATATACGTTTACCATGAGATATTTTACATTTTGTTACCAAATTCTCGATATCTCTACCATAGGATGTGAATAAGTCTTTATTTTCCTCGATGACATGCTGAATTTCTGGTGCAGATAATTCACAATGCCACTCGATATCACTTATCTTCTTGATGAATATACGAGATAGATCGGCTTCATCGTAACTATCGATTCGGTGAGTCCATTGAAAACGACTCCTAAGACCTGAATTCTTCTCGAAAAAACAACGATTTAGATCGTCTTCATATCCTGCTAATATACAACAAAAATTATTCTTATTTTCAGATAGAAATGAATTTAGTATATTTATAATAGATTTTGAGAAGGTATCGCTCATACCAAGAGCATAGGCTTCATCTATAAATAATACACCACCTTTGCAGGAATTTAGAAGTTCCATAGTTTTATGTTCGGAGTGTCCTACATATTGCCCTATAAAATCTTCTCGTCTAGCAATTTTAAATACCCCTTTATCAGATAGAATCCCAAGATCCTTGTATATATTACCGATGATTTCTGCGACCATTGTCTTACCACAACCGGGACTTCCAATAAGAATCGTATGTAGATATTCTTCGTTACCTTTTTTGTGTAGTAATTTAAGATAGTATACGATCTGGAGAAATACGGTTTGTTTAAGACTACTCATACCAATAATAGCGTTGAGACGTTCTAGATTGGGTAGAGCGTTCCAGAGACGTCGAATATCAATATTGGAATAGGGGATATTACTTCTAGCTATTTCGATGAGGGATTCTAGATTGTTTATTTTAGGAGCTAGTAGGAATTTTCGTTTGTTCTTTTTACGGCGACGTTTGCGTTTAAAAATAATTAGAGGTGGTAATTTCTTTTTATCATCGGTTTTTGCCATATTTATATTATTAAAACTTCTTTTTAATATAAATATGATAAGTATATTATTATATTCTTGGTGAATTTAAACTGATAACTATAATATACTCCTCGACTGATTTGATTTTATTGATAATCTGTTGATATGTCTCTTCCGTATCATCCAACAAATCAGATATAAGTATCTGTCTAACTACATTTTTAAATTCATTTAGTTGGTATTGCCTCGACAGGTTCTCTAAAATACCAATCAATTCTATCACCCTCGACTCCACCCTAACATTTGACACTATTCCAGGATATATATCAGATATATCACTCCTGCATAATGGACAGTTAACCGAAAATCTGATGCTTTGATCAAGACATGTCTTATGAAATTTATGAAGACATCGCGTCGTTAACATATCACTATTCATCTCTTCCAGGCATATACTACATTCAGACATATTTGTATAATTTATCCGGTAAAAATAGATTTATTTTCAAAATTATCCAAACGTTTCCTCGAGTGTAAGTGTCAGATACAAATATCCATCTTGATTTTTGTATTCATTATATACACGATTTAATGAATATGAACAAGGAATAAGGGTATTTTTCTCTGTAAATATGTAAATACTTTGATTTTGATTGAGAGTTATATTTTTACGGATATAACAAACGAACATTAACATAGTCATATTATCAGGTATAATAAAATTGGTACTTGTGAGTTTTATTTCTGGTGTGTTGGAATTAATTATTATTGGTATTTTATCGGGATACCGCCTTAAAATAGAACGTGATTTTTTTAGCCTGCTTTGTAAATTCATTTTCATTTTTTTATTCTAAAAAAAAAAAAAAATATTATAATAAATGAAAAATTGCGTATTATGTCATACGAAGTCGAAAAGAAAATTATGCGAGGGGTGTACCAAAATTCAGAGTTTTGTAAATATATTTTCAAAGGAATATATTATTTTCTTTCTGAATAAATCTCTTATCGAGAGAAAATGTGAAAAAAAGGAAAATACTCGACCGAGTAGTCCTATAACAAGACCTATGAGTAGCTATGTAAATCAGTTATACTATCCAAATATACAGGGCGGATATCCAACTGCCCCCCCAAGCATGTGAATTTTTATATTATCAATCTTAATATAAAAATTATTCTACCTCCTCGTCTTCAAATACAATTTCCTTACTCCTAAAACAACTCTTAACATAATTTATATTCATCTTACAATTATTTTTAAACAAGAAATGGGATAACTTATTCCATTCCGCTTCCTTACAATAGGGAATGGGTATAGTTATTTTCTTCGTATGGGTAAACAATTCTCGTCCTCGTATATGATTAAGACAAGAAATATCAATATCCGTTTCTCGTTGTATTCCTTCTATACTAGAATACTTTTTGAGAAGACGATATCCTTTCTCAGGACCTATTCTCGGTATATTCGTATTGTAATCAGTCCCACACATAATACACAAATCTCTAAATTGTTCGTATGTAATATCTAGAGATGATATAATATTATCAATCCGTAATTCAACCACCGTCTCTGACGTTGTATTGAGTTTAGTAAGAAATTTCTTAGTTCCATAGGCAAGAACATCAGTATCCTCTGACAATACCCCATATGAAAGATCATTCCAACATAGTAACGAACAATAGGCCTCGGCTTCTCCATCAGCAACAATAAAAGGAACACCTAGAATCGTAAATAAGGTTTTTGTGAGTTCAAAGTCAGATTCAGATATATCAGGGACTTGTTTACTAATACGGTGATATTCTTCTTCTACGATTGATATATCAAATATTTCCGAGTTTTTAGAGGCAAGAAGACGAACTACTTTAGATTGTCGTTTGTTATATATATCTCTCATTTTATCAGATATAGTTTTAGTATGATAGTATTGTTCAATGTCTTTATCGAGTTCATCGATACGTGTTTGGAGTTGTTGACGTGATGCTTTACGACGTTCTCTTTCCTTGTTTTTTTCTTCTGGAGCACCATTATCATATATAAATACAGAGTGTATATCATTTTTCCTAAGACAACTTACCAATTTAATAAATGGATCAATCCAATGTTCTCCATAGATCGTCTTGTACTTAAATAAATAGAGACTGATATCAATAGGAATGATTTTAAATGCATATTCAGATATAGAGCGAGTTTTATATACTTCAGGACAATTTTTCTTGAGAAATTTATGTAGATTCTTAATACCCATTGTTTATTTGATTATATCCTAAATCTAGATAATTCAATTTTAAAATTGAAAATAATTAACAGAATAATTTAGGATTTAAATGATGAACCATAAAAAATTCATAAATCGTGCTAGAGTAGGTCATAATCTGTTTATTACAGGCGAAGCAGGTACAGGCAAAACATCTCTTCTTAAAAAAATACTAATTCATCTTTGGCCTAGAGAATTTGCTATTACAGCATTAACTGGAATAGCCGCTGTCGCCATCGGCGGCTCCACGTTACATAGTTTCTCTGGAATTGGTATTGGAAAAGATGATATTGATAAAATCCTACACAAAATTGCTACTAAAAAATATATCTCAAGAAGATGGCTACAGGTAGAAACACTCGTTATTGATGAAATATCAATGTGCTCTGCTGAAATATTTGAAAAAATTGATAAAGTCGCTCGATTCTGTCGAAAAGTAGATCGTCCATTCGGCGGCGTTCAATTAATCGTATTTGGAGATTTCTTTCAACTACCCCCTGTCTTCAAAGACACCAAAGACACACGATTATGCTTTGAAAGTAATGTGTGGAAAGAAATCTTTACCCGAGATAATATAATAATATTACAACATAATTTCCGTCAGGAAAATGATCCAGAATTTATTAAGGTATTAAGAAGTGTAAGATATGGAGAATTGGATGATTCAGTGATTAAAACGATTAATAGTAAAATTATAGATGATATTCCAGATAATATTTCTAGATTATATGGGACAAATAATAAGACAAGCGAGTATAATTTACATCGTCTAAACAAATTGGAAGATAAAGAAAATACGTATACGATGATACGATATATAAAGCGATTGATTGATGATTTTGAAGATGTATATGCACCTATTATGAAAATTACCCCTGAAATGAAAGACTGGAAATCTACTGATGTGTATGCAAAAGGCTGTATCGCCGAACAGGGTTTGATTCTTAGACCTAACTCCTATGTCATCCTATTAAAAAATCTAGATGTAAATGGAACTTGTGGTGTTAAATTATGTAATGGAACAAGAGGTTATGTCTCTCGTTTTAATGAAGATGGATATCCATATGTTAATTTCTCGGGAGGAGGCAAAACTGTTGAAATTCTAGTAACA
>Ga0114934_10000832_pt1 | contig 19981 bp, 28 predicted proteins | sample 4SBtaG_2_FD_99695 | JGI IMG/M metagenome (GOLD analysis project Ga0114934, IMG submission 99695) | Deep subsurface microbial communities from Kolumbo volcano to uncover new lineages of life (NeLLi) - 4SBTROV10_white metaG | ecosystem: Environmental > Aquatic > Marine > Volcanic ...
ACATTAGCACTGGTTACGGTAGTTGTAAATTTGAGTGCATCACTCTCTTCTAAAACTAACACTGTACTAGTATCCCCTTCTAAAAATTCTACTTTACCTGCCGCTGCAGTACTCGCTGCTTTAGCATACACCACATTAGCTGTGGCACTTGAATCATATAAAGTTAAAGTCCAATCCGCCGTCGCTGATGCGTGAGCATTATACACCGAAACAGATTTAACTAAAGCTACAGTTTCAGCTGGACATGTATAAACAGTTTTAATGTTTGTAGTCGCTACTACGTCAATAGAATTTCGATATGAATTTGCCATTTCTTCTTTTCCTTAATTTACCTTAACTTATAAATAAAGTAAAGGCTTCATACTCATCTGTTAATTGTTGTTGGTAAGTCGTATTTAATTTTTGAACAACGGAGCCTACATTGTCTGCAAGATTCTGAAGATTTTCTCTATCAAATTGAGGCCCTATAATATCTGCTATAACTTCTGCTATCTTTGCCATTACCTTCGGCCTCCTGCATGAATGTCTAGTCTAAAGGTTCCCATTCGCCAGCTTTGACCGGTGCTGACATTCCCTACTTTAATAGCAATCTGTCTGGCACGTTTACGTGTAAAAATTTGTGTGGTAGCCGTTGTACTAGTATAAGAAGTTGATACCGAAGCACTATTAGGAAAGGCTTTAGTGTTTAAATAAACTTTAGAGTCTCCTGTTTGTGCCCCATAGTCTGGAATGATTCTAGATATTCTCATCATATATTCCCCTTGACCTTGAAGCCCTTCTTCTCTGCTAATATCATAATCTCCTGATTCAACATAACCTGCAATGGCATTCGTGGTACCATCGGTATAGACTTCGTCCGTTCCTTTTTCTTGTTCCCAATAATAACTTGCACCATTAGAGATACCCAAGACCGTTGGATAAGTCGGAGCAATCCCATCTTTATATTCCGTTGCGTAAGGTCTGCTGAATACACCTTCAATCGTCCATGTTGAACGAGCTAAAGAAGATACCGTCCAGATTTGATTCTGTGGGGTAGAGTCTAAATAATTATAAGTCACCGAACGATCAACATAGTCAGAACCAGAACTTGGATAGAACCAAGTGATCTCTCCAAAAAGAGCATTAACTGCTACATGAATTTGTTGGTTGGCACTGGTATTAATATCTTCAAACACATAGTCTTCTACTAAACATTGCATCATTTCTACACGACCACCATTGAATCGATAGAATCCTGTGGGTCCCATCCAATAAGCTATACCATCTACTTCAGCAGCAGAGTGTTGACTAGACATTCCACAGTTGGTTCCTACTTGTTGGAAACCAAATGTTAAAGGAGGTCCGATAAACTTCATGGTATACATGGCAGTATCAGACCATAAATACACAGCGGTCTTTCCTACAATTCCTCCAATTAGTTTAGAGCCATCGGTAAGTCTTTGACTTCCCGCAGTGTTAGTTGCTGTAGGTGTCCATTCAGTTGTTGAGTTTTGATTTGACCAGCGCACAAACATATCATCTTGAGTACTTGCTGTTTGTAATGTGGTCTCAGTTCCAATACATACTAAGTGTCGATCGGGTGTTGATAAAACTAAATCTCTTGAAGCAGTTGGAACTTCAGTTCCTGTTATAGCTACCGCTCTAACCTCTAAATTAGGAATAGAGGGTTCCCATTCAAATATTTTTTTGTTGTGGATTAAAGCTATTAAATTTTCACCATAGTTAATGAGTCTCCATTGACCCGGTTCAATTACAATGTTTGAACTCGTACTAGCACTTCCCCAACCCACAAAGTCAGTGGCATCTCGAGTTAAAGTTCCATTGGCATGTTCAACATCACTCGTTCCTCCTGTTCCTCGAGTAAATCCTGAAAGCGTATTAGTTCCAGTATCGTTGGTTGTGTAAGTAATCAGTTCATCTTCTATAAGAAGGGTTCCTCCTCCTGCTGCTGTGGTAGGGAAAGAAGCTGTACTGGTAAAGATACAAGAGCTTGCACCCGCTGCTAAAACTCCTCCATTATTAATCGTCGTTGTAGTAAGAGGTGTAGTAAAACCTCCAAAAGTATTGGTACCCCAACCATAACCATATCCTTGACTGATCGGGCCAATCACATAATAAAATTTAACAGTGGTACTTCCTCCGGAAGCTGATGAACCCGCGCTTGTAAATTCACAAGTCATTGTGGTTGCACTGGGTACCGACTTTACTTCAAACAAAGCATCTTCAAAATCTGAATCTGTTAATCCTGTTCCGGTTGGAAGGGTTACAGCATCTAATAAAATAATATCACCAACATCAGCTCCGTGAGCGGTGGATGTTGTAATTGTAAATGTGGTTGTACCATCAAAGGTAAAGGTTGCTGAAGCTTGTTCACGTCCTGTATCTAAAGGAGTGATATCATAAACTGCACCTTCATAATAAATATAAAGACACTTATCGGTTCCGATAGCTGCGTATCGATTACCCGCTAAATCTACCCAGGTATGTTGATCACGACCTGCGCCTATAAGTTTAGAGCTAACAAGTTGTTGCCACCCTCCTATTTTTTCAGGAAACCCATAACGAAAACGAGCATAATCTGCGTTTACCCATTTAAATTCTGCGCCTGTATCTGAAGATTGCTTATCTAATCCAGGTTCTAATCTGATCTTATGTAGCATAGAAAAATCCGTTTAAGATATGAATATACTATATTTTTGAGGAGATCAACTATTTAGGGACACCCAAGATAGGTCGTTTATCAAAGATATTAGTCTTAGCAAAAGGACCGTTCGCATGATTGTAATGTAAAAAGACTTGAGAGCAAACGTTTCCTTGAAAAGCGTCACGCCAATGCTCAAGGTCGCACCCTGCGTAAATTAACATATCTCCTACTTTTAAATCAATTCGAACTCCTTTAGGGGCTCCAGGTTTAACAACCGTTGTGGTTTCTCTTCCGGATAAAATATTATCCGATCCTGTGGGATCTATAAAAATAGGCCATTCGTCTCCCCCTAAATGTAAAGTGGTAGAAACTTCACAGCTCGGACGATCTTTATGTCGATCTAAAATATTTCCTTTTGCATAAAGCCGTGTGTAAGAATAGGTGGGTATCAAATCCAATCCTGTTTTCGCTTTCATAATAGGAATCATAAACATGAGTAAAGTCTCCATCACCCAGTCGGCATATTTTATATAAGAAGCATTAGGTATTTGAGGATCACCTGGTTTACCAATAAAAGGATTTTGCAGACTTGTTCTATGGTCTCGAAGCATGGCTTGTACAGCGTCCCGTTGCAACATCATATAATTAAAAATAAAATTTGCCATTTGCTTTGAAAGCGCTCCTCGAATCACTTGATATTTTTTAGTTTTAAAACTCATACTACTTTTCCATCTTCATTGATTTGAATAAAATTAAAAGAAATAGAAACTCTCCACCCTTTTTCTCCTTTTTCTTTAGATTTATTAACTTCCACACCATGAGATAGCCATGCAGGAAACATAATAATTTGTCCTTCGATGGCAGGATAAACAACTACGCGCCAAAGGGGTCTGGGTAGTTTTTCTACACGTCGAGGCATTATAATATTAGGTCCTGGTCTTGGATCTTCGACAAATAAATTACCAGAATTTTCGGGAACTTTTACATAATACACACCTGACCATTGAGAGTTAGGATGCATGTGCTGTTTGTTATAAGCTCCAGGATTGTTAAGGTTCGCCCACATATTCCCTAGGGCTGCCTTAGGTGCCATACCATAATCCTTATAAATTGCTTCTTGCATTATAAAGAGCTCATCGGTCAAAGGTTTATATTCTTTTTTAAAATTCATGTCGGTGGGACTATGCCAACCTCCACCTGCATTGGTTTTTGTTTCACCTTTATCTGTTTTACTCCAGGCTTTGATTAAGGGATATAAATATTTATTTAATTTTTTAGGATCCTTAACCATTTTTGTATAAACGGGAGTAGGAAATAAAATTTCACGGTTCATTTAAATGGAGGTCCTCCAAACCACATCACTAAAGATCGTCTTATACCTTTCTTCACTTTAGCCACACGATGCCGAATGATACTATTAAAGAAGATAGCTTGTCCTTGTTCAAGATTAGGAGGTTTATTACCTTCCGTCATAAATTCTAGATCTCCTCCTTCAAATTCAGAAGGATGAGAAAGTAAAATAGTCATTGATATTTTTCTTACCGGAGGTTCAAAATGACAATTCACTTCAGCATCCATGTGCCAATCATAAAACCCTCCTTTAGGATATTCGGTAAATTGTGCAGGCTCGGTAATAATCATGCCCTCATAACCAAAATGATTTCGATTGACTTGATTCATTGACCGTTCAATCATTTTATACATGTCGGGCATTGCTTTAAAAGGAATCCAGCTGATGGTAGTGAGTCTTTTTTTAGTATCATACCCCCCATCTTTGTTTTCTTTCATTCCCACCATTGCTTTTTCAGGTGGTTGTTGATGACCCATTTTAATAATATCAAGACATTGCTGGGGTGTAAACAAAGGTCCTACAGTGTTAGCTAAAAGCGATTTCCATTTAGGCTCATTCATGGATGGTCCTTGACGTCACAGGATTATATCTTACATCACAATTACAAACCAAAGTTCTTCGTTTTGCTTTTTTATTAGTGAAAGGATAAACACAATGTCTTACATCATAAGGAAAAATATAAAAGTCTCCTAGATGCATAGGGGGAGAAAAATCTGTTTTTGCAAATTGCCCAGCCGCACTTCCCATCAGTTGAAGTCTTCCATTAGTGGGTTGATCGGGTCTTGCAATTTCAGGTCCCATATCTTTGGGAAGTTTAAGAATCATCACTGAAGAAAGTCCCGTATATAATTTTCCTTGATGAATATGGATAGGATTATAATCGCCTGCTTTCATTTCATTAACCCAGACAGAGTTAATGTCCATGTGATACTCTTGAGTTTTATTCCAGCTTAAATAGTGATCAAAAATAGAATAGAACCATTTAAACATTTCTTCAGGAAGATGATTATGAGCATGCATTTTCTCATTACTAGGACCTGCATAAAATAAAGAAACTTCATCAGGAATCTTTCCAGCAAGTTGTTTGTTAGCATTCGGTAAATGTTTCTTTTTAGTTTCGTACAATTCATTAAGTGCAACAAAGATATCCAAAGGCACTTTATATTTTAAAATAGATTGTCCAAGAAATGCAAAATCAGCGTGTAAACTTGGATCCGGCGTAAATCCTATTGGTGGTATCATACAAAATCCTCATTGAAGTTAAAAGAAATAGCATATTTATCTTTATGGGTAATATTTCTAGGGGTGTAATGATTTAAAAAAGAAGTAAAAATAACAAAACCTCCTGGGGTAGGAGTGACTTCCTCCTGGATTTCGGGAAAATATAATTTTTGAGAATGATTATTTAAATAAAGAACACCTGAAAAAATAGAACCTCCATGCTTATGTTTTTTAGTATAGTCTCCAAATCTTTCAATAAGGCCCCAGCAATCATGAAGATAAAAGGGCTGGAGTGGTATATTTAAATTATCTATATAATCTACAACTTGTAATAAAAAAAGAGCTAACTTTTCATCTTTATTAAAAAATTTCCAGTCTGTCTGTAGACCATGAACATTAGTTTTATAATTAAAGGGGGAAACTTTAGTTCCTTCTTCTATTCTTTTTTTAAAATAGGGAGCATCAATATCAAACGTACCGGTTATAAAAACATAATCTCTAGGTATTTTGGATACAATTTCTTTATTAAGTTTCATTTTTTCTTTTTTCATATTCTCTTGCACGAGGAGGATACCCTTCTACTTCCGTAGGAATATATTTCATGGTTTCTTGCATCATATCATTAGGAACTTCACTGGTAATGACTTTAACAGGGACTTCTTTAATGCCTAATTCATGAGCAGCTAACCAACGATTGTTACCAATGCAACATTTATAACGATCCCCTTCTTGGATACAGAGTAAAGGATTAATCATTCCTCTTTTCTTTATTGAATCTCTTACCTTTTTATAAAAAGGACTTTCTTTTTGATTCTCAGGGTAAGCTTCAAGACTTTTGTTTCTTAGAAATACTTTTTCGATTGGTACCATCATACTTCAGTTCTCCCGATTTTCTTACACGTTTTAATGTTTCTAGTTGACCCAGGACATTAAAGACTTCAGGTTGTGAAGAGCCTGCGGTCAACGTTAATTTCTTTTGTTCGAGTTGATGCATGTATGATTCAGCTTGATGAGTATTAACATCTTGATCATCAAATTTACCGTCGTGAAATTCTTTCTTAAGTTTAGACCATGTTAAAATTTCTCTCATTCTATGTTTACCAACAAGTTCCATATTAGCACGACCATAAAGGTTTTGTTCTAGTTCTATTTGGAAAAGTTCTTTTTCTAAAGGATCTTTTTCCATTTTAATTTTTCGTTGAAGTTTTTTAATTTCAACATCATTTTTTCTATAATCAAAAGAAAGATGCATCAGATTTTCAAAGTGAGTGTTTTGTTCACGAACGCATTGCCAATACTTGGCAGCTTTAGTTCCATACTTATTGTCTGATAAAACCGAAAAACGCATTTCAGTTTCAGTTCTAAACACTTGTTTTTTAACCCAAGTATCCTGAAGTTCAGGAACTATTTTTTTAAATTCATTTACCTGAGGCTTATCTAATAAAGTCATTAAATGTTTAATTTCTTTATCAGCGTGCTGTTGAATATTACGTTTTCCTTTATTCATTCTTTCTTTAATATAATGATTTTTAAATTAAACGCAAGGTCTATGAGGCCGTAAAAGTTACTGTTGAAAGAACGGGGTCATTCCACTCTTCGGTTGCTGTCGTTCCAATATTAGAAGTCGGAGTATCTGCTCCACCCCATATTACTCCTGCTGCTGTCGTTCCAGAAGTTCCTGCTCCTGGGTAAGCTTTTCTCGGTGTAGCGACATCGGCAACTTCACTCCAACAAGTTCCATCCCATTGTTCTACATTTCCCACTCTAGGTTCACCAGGACCTGATTGTCCTGCTGCTATCATCGCCGCTGTTTGATTTCCCCAACCAGCTTGTTCTCCTCGCGGAGTAGTTAAACCATTTACTGCTGTCCAACTTGTACCATCATAAGTTTCTGTAAAACTTCCTCCCGTATCAGGAGGTACTCCAGCAAAAGATAAAGCTGCAGTTGTAGTTCCTACATTGGCAGATCCATTTCGACCTGTAGTTAAAGTTCCTGGAACCAACGTCCATGTTGTTCCATTATATATTTCTGTGTCGCGGTTAATGGGAGTTGGTACGCCTCCAGCAAGCAGACCTGCTGTTTGAGTTCCGCATCCTTTTATAACTGCTTTTGCATTATTGAGCGTGCCGGGTGCTGTGGCCCAACAAGTTCCATCATATTCTTCTGTTCGATCTTGATAAGTGTTTGCTGCATTTCTTCCTCCACAACTTACTCCTGCTGTAGTTGTTCCAAAAGCTGCATTCGCATACACAGCCGTAGTTAAATCATTTGTTTCAGTCCAAGAAGTACCATCATAAGTTTCGGAAGTATCCACACTCGTTGTAACGGTTGGGCTACCTGTTTTTCCTCCAGCGTACATCGCTGCAGTTTGTGTACCTAAATTTCCCGTTCCTTGATTTTTATTATTACAAGGATTTGCTGAAGACCAAGCTCCAGCACCAGCAACATATCCTTTGAGCACTGTGCTAGTCGTATTATACCAAATCTGCCCTGCAGTAAGATTAGTAGGATCACTTGCTAGTGATTGTATTGTAAAACCTCTTATACCTTTGTATTCTGCCATTAGCTCACCGTCACCGTTTTAATTGTAAAAACTGGGTTTGTCCATTCTTCTGTTATAGTATTTGGAGAACCATCGAAACCAGCCGCTAGTGCTGAATCACCAGAAACTCCACATCCTTTACCTTTTCCTTCTGCTGCCGTTGCTAAATCTCCAACTTCTGTCCAACTTGTTCCATCCCATTGTTCAGTTACCTTTGTTGGGCTTCCATCTGTTCCACCATATATAAGAGCACTAGTTGTTGTTCCTGAACTTCCTACTCCTTGTCTAGAGGTGTTAAGAGTAGCAGGAGAAGTGGACCATGAAGTTCCATCCCATAGTTCTGTGGCGTTTTGAAGTGAGCTGGGATAAATATTACCTCCGGCAATAAAAGCTGCAGTTGCAGTTCCTCCGCCGCCACCCGCTTCTCTAGCTGTGTTTAAATCGCCTGACTTTTCACTCCATGAAGTTCCATTCCATTCTTCCGTATTATTTACAGATGTGTTAGGAGATTGTTTATATCCTCCAAAAATTATACCTGCTGATGAGGGCGCTTGATTAGATGCACTCATTTTTTGACGTGCTGTATTTAAATCAGCAGGAGAAGTTGTCCAATTAGTTCCATCCCAAGTTTCCGTATTACCTGTATCATTTCCACCCAGTATTACACCTCCTACATTCGTAGCAGCTGTTGAGGTTCCAAATCCCACGTTGTACTGTACTCCAGTATTTAAAGCATTTTTATTAGTCCAAGACGTTCCATCATATTCTTCTGTATTAGTTTTCTGTGCTGGACTTCCAGCAAATGCAAGGGCTGCAGTCACAATACCTGTTAATCCAAATTGTCCTCGACCTTGATTCATCGGGTTACTTGAAGCCCAAGATCCAGCGCCTTCAATAGCATATTTAAGGGCAGACGAAGTTGTATTATACCACAACTGTCCTGCAGCTTCCGAAGCTGTAGGATCAGAAGTTAGGCTCTGAACTTTAATACCTTTAATGCCTTTAATTGTAGCCATTATTAATTCCTATGCTAATGTATATTTTTCAGGTCTAGCGTGTCGTGCTTGATAGTCTGCATCTTGAGCATCCCAATGTGCTTGGGACTCTTCCACTTTTCCATCAACAATAGCTTGGGCTTCTGCTTTTGTTTTAGCAGTTCCACTTACTTTATTGATCCAAGATATACCTGCAGCATTATTACCTACCACCCAAACATCGCCAACATGACCTTCCAGATAAAAAGCATTACGCTCTGAATGCGTAAAAAATCCTTTTCCCCAGTTAATTGCTGTACAATATGTGTTTGCCATCGTTTCCTCCTTGTATTTTTTTATAATTCATTTTTAACTTGTTGTCACTGTTTTAACTTCAAAAAGCGGTGACGTCCATTCTTCTGAAGCAGACACAGTTCCAGCTGGTGCGCCTCCCATAACTATAGCTGTTTCACTACCACCGGAAGAACTTGATCCTCCTGATAACTGAGCATCGGACATAGCCGCCACGGACGTCCAAGACGTACCATTCCATGTTTCTGCTGTAGCAGTAGGAGTAGTAGGGGGTGCAGGATCTCCAGTTGAACCTCCAGCAATTACAGCGGCTGTTGTTGTGCCTGATAGAGCCGCTTCAATTCTTCCCAAAGCAAGAGTTCCGCTAACGTGAGTCCACGATGTTCCATCCCAAATTTCTGTTATACCCACTCTTGAGGCGGGTCCATTTGAATAAGGTGAAGCTGCTGGAATACCATATCCACCCACACACATAGCGGCTGTTTCTGTTGCGCCGCACACTGCAGCATATTGTCTTGCAGTAACTAAATCTGCTTCTTCCGTCCAACACGTTCCATCAAAACTTTCTGTTGCTCCATTAGCCGGTCCAGACCCAGCTACTAATCCTGCTGATGTTGTTCCTGCTCCACCAAAAAAACCTTGTCGACCAGCATTTAAATCTCCTGATTCTGTCCATGTTGAGCCATTCCATTTTTCTGTTTTGGCTGATTGAAGAGGAGGAGGCGGGGCTGCATATCCTCCGACATACGCCGCATCGCTTTGAGTTTGTCCAATGCTACCTCCATCATATCTTTCACTATTTCCATCCGTTGAATTGGTCCAAGACGTTCCATCATATTCTTCTGTGTATTTAGTAGCACCCGATGGGTAAACACCAGGTTTTGAACCAAAAAAAGCTAGAGTAGCAGCTTGGGTTCCAGAACCGCCCAATTGCGCTCGTGCATTATTTAGTGCTCCACCTGCAGCCCAGGTTCCTGTGCCTTCGGTCGCTACTTTAAAAGTTCCTGATGTAGAATTATACCAAAGCTGTCCAATAGCGGAACTATCCGAGGGATCGGATGCTAAGCTTCGAACATTAAATCCTTGAATTCCTTTATAAGTTGCCATGAGGATTATTTATCCTTCAATAGCCAGCCCTGTGATGCTCCTGAATAAACTAAGGTAAAACCAGCACGTTCAACTGCACATGTTAATGTAGCATCGGCTGAACCACCTTGAATTTTTTCTCCACTAGCAGGGGTGACTGTTAAATTATTAGTATCAAATGTTGCCGCATAATCAACAAGAGTCACTTCATCTCCAAGTGTTCCTGCTGGCAACGTTACAGTACAAGCATTCGAAGTAGTATCAATAAAATATCCTTCTCCTCCTACAGCTGTTTTAGTTGCTGCTGTAACCACTGCTTGCCAAGATGTTCCACCTGAGTTATCTACCCATGATAAAACACCTCCTGTTGTTGACGTTAATATTTGATCATTAGAAGTAGCAACGGCTCCCGGCATCGTTAATGTATAAGATGTCGTTGCACCTGCTGCTTTCATTCCAATGTATTCTCCTCCTGTAGTGTCTTGTAGTCTTAATTCTTTCTGTGATCCAATATTTAGACCATCTGCAGCAACCCAAGTTAGATTTGCATCTCCCCCGAAAGCTCCTGCATTATTAAATTGAACTTGTGTTGTAGATCCTGCAACTGATCCAAAATCAGCACTTGCATCTAAAACATTTGTTCCATCACTGTAAAGTAATTTTGTTCCTGTAACGCCTGCGGCCCATGTAATTCCTGTGCCTGAAACTGTTTTAACCGTTACGCTATAACTTCCACCTGCTTCAGCATTATTAATCAACCACCAGTTTGGTGTAGAATCTGGAACTGTTAAAATTCCATTGCCTGCTGATAATGTTCCTGTTAATTTCCAAACTCTTGTTGCAAGAGTAGCGCCTGTTGCGCCTTCTGTTTTAACTAAAGCTGTCGTACTATTATCTGGAATAGCTTGTGTAGTAAACCCACCTGAAATTTGTTCAATGATATCCCAGTTAGTATTAGTTAATGTACCCCATGTACCGGCTTTTTCACCGGTAGCCATTTTTTGAATTCCTAGGGCTGTATATGTAGATGGCATATTTTAAAATCTCCTAAGCTGCTGTTTTATCTACTACGGACCACGTTACTGTAGTGCCTTTAGATACTGCACTATAAGTCACTGTTGTGCCCTTGTCAACCGGAGACCAAGCAAATGCTGTTCCTCCAGTTCCAATTGTCATTCCTAAACCAGTAGGTTTAACAACGGCTTTCCCGTCGATAATTACACTACCTAGCGATGATGTCAACCCTAAACCTGCAACGGGATAACCAGATTCTTGACGAATAGTTCCTAAAGAAGTAGTTAAACCAAAACCTGTAGGATAAATTGTAATATCAGTATAAGCGGTTTCATCTCCTAAAGATGCTGTTAATCCTAATCCATCAGGTGAAGCAATCGTTCCTCCTTTAACAGCGGCCGAACCAACTGTAAGAGTCATCGATTGACCCGTTACTGGAATGATATGGCCATGCGAAACGGTTGCCGTTCCTACAGCCGAAGTCATACTTAATCCTAATGGTGTAATGGCAAAAGTTCCTGGTATAGAGCCAACAGAAGCTGTCATGCCTAAACCAGTTACTAGTTCATGAATTGAATCAGCGACGATACCTACATTACCTAGGGAAATATCTGCTTGAACACCGCTTGGAAGAACGGAATAAGTATCACCCCAAGCTCTATTACCCCAGGATCCTCTACCCCAACCTTTTTCAATTGTTCCAGTTGCGGTTTCATCTCCTAAAGAAGCAGTTAGCCCTAATCCTGTAAGATCTACTTCAACATTAAGATAATCTGCACCCCAAACGTATTCGCCCCAAGTGAGACGACCCCATCCTGAATTATGATATGCTGTAACTTCTCCGAGTGAAGAAGTTAATGAAATTCCTGTTAGTTCGAGATTAACATCGGCTTGTTCGCCCCAGGCATTCTGGCCCCAGGTTGTGCCCGATTGGTTCCAACTATTAACAGCCATCGGAGCTTACCTCCTTAGGCTATTCTCAATATAGCTTGTGTATCTGTAGCAGCAGGAAATTGAATTGTAAACGTTCCCGCTGTTGAAGTTTTATCTCCCCCAAAATCTAGAACACATACCGCTTTATCTGAAGAAGAAGTATTATAAATTAAAGCTCCTCTTGCAGTGATAGTTGCTGTTTGCCATGAGACATTAGCGAAATCAACACAGGCTGTATCAGATTCTAATGTAACCAATTGACTTGCTACTGCTAATTTTTTTCCACCAGCACTATAATTAGTTCCGGAAGTTTCTCCAGCTGTTAAATAATCTGTTGTTGATTTACCAATAGTCGCTGTACTAAGGTACATTGCAATTTTAAAAACATCTGTACTGACCCCAAAGTCGTGTTCGCCTTCTAAGATCTGTGTTTTAAATGAATTACAAACTGCACTTGTTGTTATAGCCATAATTTTCCTATTTTACTAAACCCGAATCTGTCGTTGACGGAGTATTAAGAGGAATACGAATTGTACCACTTGTGTAATCTCCTCTTCTACGTCTTCCAATTTGTTCAAGACCGAATTTATCTACTTCCTGTTTATATCGTTGCTCGTAATATGTCAACATATCCATTGGGCCTTTTAAGAACCCGTAAGCCTCTACTAGGCTAGCATATAATAGGCCGTTTCCAAATCTTTGGCTGATATAAGTTGTGGTATTTCCTGAACTTAAACCATCAGGCATCTTTAAATATTCCGCTTCAATCGTATAAGTACTGTCTGGAGCCGGAGCAATTTTAAAATATCCTGAACCTGATCCATCTCCTCCATCATAATTAGCCCAGTATAGAGGTTTTCCTTTATTATTAGCTGTATCTTGAGTGTATTCATCTAACATTGTTTGGTCTACTTTTTCCAAATACCACATATTATCTGAATCAGTCATTTTAATTGCCCGAATCACTAACGTACCGGATGGAGCATTATAGGTTGCTTGTCCATCAATAGCAGTGGCTTGAAAATAAAAACGATACGCATCAATATTAACATCTCTAAAAATTCTTTCTTCTGCATTACCAATTAATTGATCAGTAATTGTAGAAGATAAAACTGAAGTATCAGTTTCAGTAAAATTTAAAATTGCTGTTGTTAATGTTGAATAAGTAAATTGTGCCATTATGCTTGTATAGTAACAGGGCCAATACTGACCATGCCACCGCCTCCTTGTTGAAATCCAGTTGTAGCAGTATTCGAATCAACTGTAAACTGATAAAAATTTGATGTTTGAACAAGAGTAGTACCATATTGAGAAACTATATATCCGGCCGCTTTAGCAATATTAGATCCTTGAATTCCATCAAAATTAGGAGGATCTGCATATTGAGCTACAGGATTAGTTGTTGATCCCGTTCCTGGTGCAAACATAGTTGCTCCATAAAAACGATAGGTATCACCCATAGTTCTATTATGACCTGGTTCATTAACACGAATCACATTGCTTCCCGAGGTTTGAGTTTGAAAAGGATTCCAAGGTAATAAAGTTGTCGTAGCAAATTCTGTTCTTGCTGTTCGCGCATGAAGTAAAGCTTGAGGATCTCCACCTGTTACTTTAATTTCTAACTGAGGAGATTTAGGTTCATATTCAGAAATATGGACCCACATTCCTGTCCATTCTCTCACCATTTCCGTATAAGGATAAGCTTGCCCATCTCGATCTGAAATGGCTAATGAATATTTTCCTTGAGAAAAGCGTGCCGTCATTATGACACCGCTGGATAATAAGTTTGAGGAGTAACAAAAGTACTAGATGCAGAACCATCTTCTGCTAGTGCTCTTGCTAATTCATCTTCATAATAAAGTTTTAATTCTTGAGTCTTAGCAGGATTTAATTTTTGACTTAAATAAAAAGCTAACCCTGAAATTAAACATGGAAAAAATCTATAAGGAACATCTGTTGCAAAAGTATAAGCTCCATCTTTAGCTTGAGCATTCGGATAAGTAATACCTGCATCTTGAATTCTTTTTATATAATAAATATTAAGATAGTTACCCGCTTGGGAAGAACCTGGTTCAATGTATAAAGTAAGTCTTGTTTTATCAATAAATCTTTCTATCCAAAATTGACTAGGAACACCTTGAGTTTTTTTATTAGCTAAAGCTGCATAAGTTGAACGATCAATTTTAGTTAAGGTAATATCGCTTTGACCCGTTTCTCCCGTATTAGTTCTGTAAGCCGTAGTTAAAATATCAGTTGCATTATAAATAAAAGTTGAAGACGCATCTGATCTTGCGGGATTAGTAGTATTAGAACCTCTTACTGTAGAGTCCCAATAAATATCATAGACTCCTTGTCCATCGTTTATATAAATACTTGTATTAGCAACTTCCCAGAAATGAATTCCTCGGTTGCCCCATTCAGATAATAAAATGTTAAGAGAAAAAAGAGCCGTACTTAAGCTCATTCCAGATGTTAATTGTACATTACATCTTTGATATGCTTCTTGAATGCATTGAGAAACCGAAGGGTTAAATGCTAGTGTTTCAGAAGTAGCCATTTATCCTCCTAACCGTAAAAGATTGTAACTTTATCTACTCCACCAGTAAGTTCGGCATAGGCGTCTGTATTACATTTAAGCCCATTACCCGGAACTTCTATTTGATAAACTGAATCTTCCCCTGCTGTTCCTGATCCTGCGGGTACATCAAAGGTAGCTATAACAGTGCCAGTTCCACCACCGTCTCTAATTACAATGGTACCTAAAGCTCCTTCACTGCAATAATAAACTGCAAGAACTCTAGCGGGGCCTGCGAAGACTGCTCCTGACGCTGTAAGATGTGTTGCTTTTACATCTACTGGATATCCCATAATTTTTATCTCCTATTATTGTGAGCTCCCGAAGGAGCTCACTAATTATTTTTACTGTAAGTTATTATTTTGTTGGTACAAAATAGTAGCTCTAATTTCACCAGCACTTGTAGCACCAGTACTCGTCCACGTAATTTTTACGTCTGCCGTACCTGTATCAGCCCAAGCTAATGCACCACCAGCTTCTTCTGTTGGATATGCTCGTCCAGCTCCTGAAGCGATTGTAACATCATATGCGTTGATAAAAGAAGTATTGCCACCAACTGTATCACCAATACTAAAAGTACACGTAGCACCAGCCATTACGGTTGGTTTATCAAGTACTATATCAATGATTTGTGAGTTAGCTGGAATAACAACAGTCGTAGAGTTTGCAGCAGAAGCTCCACTCGAAAGAGCAGTGCCTGTTGAAAACGTCTGTGCCATTACAACTTGTCCAGTGTTTTTTACATCCGATCCTAAAGTAGTACCAGTCGTATTCGAAATAGTACCAGCTTTAATTGGACCAGAAAATGTAGTTGTTGCCATAATTATAATCCTCCTAGTTAATGAATGCTATCTCTAGGCCGTCGACTATACGCGTTAGCATTCTATTAAATAATTGTATAGTACTTTTTTTATAGCCTACTTTTTAATAGAGCGCAAGGTATCCTGTAGTGAAAAATTGATTTTAGTGATAGCGCTTAAGTGGCTATCGAAACTTCAGCCTTGGAACTTTGAATTTTATTCTCCAGATTAGCTACTCTATTTTCTTCAGCTTTAATCTGACTAATAGTTTCTTTAATAGCATGATCAATTTTGATCATGTTAAGAGTATATTTTCCATTTTCGTTATACTCCTGCTCCCAACTTAACTCCAAGGACTTCTTTTGTTTGTATAGGTCTTGGGTCATTTGTAACCTCCTCATAGGTTATCCATTTACGATCTTTTCTCGTAAATCCATCAGACTCGAACAATACCTCATTTTTTCCTAGCTTGTCAAGGATAGATTGTTCAATACTTTCAGCATTATCATAAGCTATGACACTAAAGTCAGCATAATAGCCACAATATCGGATTTGTATTCGGAAGTTTTTCATAAGTCTAATTTCTAACTTTATAGTCGAAATGAGGCGGAATTGTGTTCCGCCTCAAATCTTAATTTGATTACGCTCCTGGTGTACCGAAAATACCTCTCCAGTCAGATGCGCCAAATACGTATCTTTCCCGAGCTTTGTATCTTACGTTACCAGTATCAAAATCACCTTCCATAGAAGTTTTAAGAGGTGCTCTATCGAAATGTTTCATTCCGTTAGGTACGTCTGTGATTAAGAAGAATGCATCAGTATCGTTTAGATAGTGATTAACGAAATAACCTTCAGGGATCATTCCCATGTGTTTAAGTGCGTTAATGTCATTATCTGCTGTACCGACTCTGCCGACAGATTTCATCAATCTTTCAGCTACGAATTGCAGGTTAGTAGGTATTACTAATCTTTTCGCTTTTGCTGCAACTTTTAGACCACGTTCATCTTTAGTATTCGCAATGTCTATCATACATTGCTCTAATGATGTTTCGTTAAGGTCAGATGCGGTTGACAAAATGTTTGACTGATTACCAGATAACGTTGGGTGACTCGCAATCAATAATACTTGACCGTCACCGTAAGTCGGATTACCCGTTCCAGTGAAGCCATTATTAAGGATGTTAGCACCTTTCGTATTCTTAGTACTTGCCATTGATCTTGCCAAAGCTTTTGTATAACGAGAAGCTAGTCTATCGTAGAGATTATCTTCGATAGCTTCTTCTGTTATTGAGAAAGCTAATGCAATTGTTTCCATCGTATATCTTGCAGTGTAAGTTTCCTGAGCTGTGTCAAAAGTTACTCCTTGACCTTCAGGTTTTACGCCTGCTTCACCGAATCCTGATAACATTACTTCCTCTTCGAAAGCTCTGTCAGAAGACTCAGTTGTGAAGATATCTTTGGTTTCGTCTGCGTATTGTTTATATTCCAACCCGAACAAGGCGTTTAAACCGGGCTCGAGCTCTTTAATTAGCTGCTGTCGTGATATTGCCATAGTCTATATTCCTTATATTGCGTAGTTGTAATAAACATGCTGATTGAATTTTACAATCCAATTAGAATTAGCCGCTGTTTCATCATTATTACTAGGATCTTCACATACTCTTATAAGTGCGAACTGTGCAGTTCCACTATAAGAAGTAGCGCCGATCTCTTCTTTTGAACGTCCATTAGTTACAGACGATCCGGCTGTATAAGCCATATCAAGAGATCTTCCTACATAAGTTTGATTGATTGTACCTGAAGTTTGCACTTCAAATAAATCAGCGGGGTCATCATACACAAACGCTGTCGCTCCAGCCGCGGGATTTGTTACTGTAACATCTCCAGGCCAGAAATTGTTGAACGTTGGTTTTCTAGTAGTTGGATCGTCGTAGAAACAACCATTAAAGATGCCTACATTACGTACTGCATCAGTCTCAGATGAACCTACATAGCCTTGGGCGATTACTCCGCCACCTTCACTAATTGTAGTTCCATCGCCTAATGTTACTACGTCACCTGCATAAATAGCTCCTGTTAAGCCACTTGCAATAACGTATTTTGATGTACCATTAGAAGTTGGTCTGCTTCCGAGTCCGCCCACTTGTCTAAATCCAAACGCTGCGTCTTGGTTTGCCATATTATTACTCCTTTTGTGAATATGTTAGTATTCACGGTTAATAAAAAATCGATGATAGGAAATTGGTTGTTATTCCGAGAAAGACTTAATTGTCCTTCTTTGTACCACCGAATTGTACACGAGACTGCCTATCCTGTTGGATCGGCATACTCTTATGTTGTTCCTTCTTCAAATCGTATTCTAAAGCTTCGTTCGCATCCCGTGTCATATTTCTAAAATATTCATCACGAGACTTGGCGATTTCCTCAGGTATCCTTGCCAACACAAGGCCACCAACTCCGATCATTCCCTTATACTTCCCTTCGGTGATTACAGGATATTCGGATCCAGGGTATTCATCAGCTCGGATTAACTCCCAGCCGGTTCTGAGTTTACCTTGAACATTCTTGGTATCATCAAAACCCATTGTTTCTACTCTGATCCATCTATGCCTATAGCCAGCGGGGGCTTTGGGCGCATCTAAAGATGATGGAGGAGTCCATACTTTTGGTCTTTCAGTTTTAGACCTAGTTTGGCTCGCACGAGAAGTCTTTTTGTCGTTTTCCATATTATGCTCCTTCCGTGTTTAATAATTGTTTCGCATATTCTTCGAGTGGCACACCTAATTTTCGTGCTATCTGCACTTGTGACGATGTGAGTTTCACATTTTTGCGCCCAGGTTTCACACTTCGTTTCACCGAAGCAACTGTCTGAACAGTTTTGGGCGTATCTCTACTTGTTTTACCAAATTTATGCGGAAAGTCAACTTTAATTCGTTTATCGATCTCTGCATAGTACTCATCTGATTTAGGATCAAATCCTTCTTTTTCCACAAGGTCTTTATGAATTTCGAACGCTGTAAATGTCATAGCTCGGTCTTGACCAAACCAATTATTTTTAGCTGCCCAATCTTCTGCCTTTTCGTCAACTTGAGGAAGACTTGGAGTAGCTCCAGGTGCTTTCTCATATGCGGGAGTGCGTGGCTCCTTTTCATATTCTTCTCTTTTTAACTTTTGAGATTCGATGCTACGAACATCACTTGTTAAAGCACTTAATTCTGCTTGAGCTTCAACTTGTTTTGCCGTGTCTCCAGCTTCAATGGCTGCAGCTAATTTTCCTTTAACTCCATCCAATTGGCTTTTAACTCTTGTCTCTGAGTCTTTAAGATAAGTAGAATCTAGTTTTGCATATCTAGTTTCCCATTGTTTTCGTTTATGTTCAACGCCTTTTGCATAATCGATTGCAGCATCTTTCTGTCGTTCTGCTTCTCTCCATTTCTTAGTGAGTTTAGCAATTCTTTTATTAACTGTTTCACTATACTCTTCTAGTTTTTCGTCTTCTTTTTTTTCAGGTTTGCTTTCCTGAACATCAGGCTGCTCATCAGATTTCTCAGATGTGTCAGCGGACTGAGTATCGTCTTGCTTAACTTCTTCATTTTTTACCTCTACTTCTTGATCCGGTTTTTTTTCTTCGGTTACTTCGATCTCAGCACCCGGACCCGTAGTGTCGATATCAACCATTTTTTCATTTTTCTTTTCTTCTGGCATAGCTCCTCCTATGTTTATAGTTCTTGCAAGATCTCTTCTGGATCTTGAATTGTTGCTAGAATCTCATCTTCATTTAAGATTCTTACTTCTCCCCCCATAATTTTAAATCGTGATCCAGCATAACGTGCAAAGATCACCCATTCTCCTTTCTTGCACCATGGCCCATCAGGATAGCGTTTTTTATCACTATAACAATCGGGTCCCATAGCTAGTACTAAGCCACATACAGTAGCTAAGTGTTGTCTTTCTGCCGCTGTATCGGCTATATGAATTCCACCTTTTGTAATTCTTTTAGGTTGAAAAGGCAGAACTAAAATTCTCCATCCTGTAGGTCTAGGAAGTCGTTCTTGTGAAGGGGGTTTATTTCTTTTTTCTTCTGCTTCTTGAGCAGCTTTTTTTAAATCGGGTTCTAAAGCTAATTTAACTTTTGGTATTTCCTGGTTTTCCAGGGTCTTTGTCGATTCTGATAACGTTTCCGTCTTTTTCTTCATATAGCTCCTTCTTATTTAGCAGGTTAGAGATTTCCTGTAGCACTGATTCCAGTGCACTGATTTGTCCCGTAATATATTTATATTTATCAAAGTTGTCAACCCCTCCGGAGGTGACATTAATTGATAATGCAGCAAGGTTTTGTTTTATAGCTCGCTGTAATTTGTGCACGAATACAAATTCGTCCATTATTTTTTCCTTTTTTTCTTCTTCTTTTTCTTTCCTACAGGTTTACTTCCGTAAGTTTTTGTCCAATCTCTAGCAATCTTTGGTTCATTCTTCCAGAGATATCGTCTTTGTTTTTCTGATTTAAACGGCATTATTTCTTTTTAAA
>Ga0114934_10000833_pt1 | contig 19978 bp, 16 predicted proteins | sample 4SBtaG_2_FD_99695 | JGI IMG/M metagenome (GOLD analysis project Ga0114934, IMG submission 99695) | Deep subsurface microbial communities from Kolumbo volcano to uncover new lineages of life (NeLLi) - 4SBTROV10_white metaG | ecosystem: Environmental > Aquatic > Marine > Volcanic ...
AACGATTAACAAACTTGCTCGTAATATGCGCCGCGTATTTGATTATCTGAGAATGACTAAAAATTCTCAACCACCACGAATGAAATCCTCGTGTCAAGAAGTTTAGAACCGTTTCGCCGTGGCTGAAACCGGCCCGTATTTGAAAATCCTTAGTAAGGCTATACGATACAGAAGCTCGCGGTGAAAAAGCGTCACCAAACAATGCGGGTTCAGTTTTGAAATCATAGCGACCTCCCAGGGTTAATTGAAGCTGATCATCAAGAAAAGACAGCACATCCTGAGCATATATGGCCGCCTTGAATATGCCGGTTATTGCTTCGCCATGGTCGGGAGCCTGAGTCTGGAGTTCTTCCGTATGTTGACCTGCATCGTTCTTGCGCAATTCTAATCCAAGCAGGATATCATTATCCTCGATGGCATGAATGCCAAAACGAAAATCTCCGTAGGCCTGGTATCCGTGAGACTCTGATTTGCTAAAGTTAGGACTTTGAGTGGCTGCGTGACAGTTACCACAATGAGCTCCGTCGCGTTGTGCATAAGAAATATCCGCATGAACTGAGTAATCTCCATCTGCGAAATCCTGTTTATAATTTGCGGCAACGATATCAACTGTCTGTTTTATAGTGCTGGCGCTTTTAAATGCTGCGTTAGCCGGAAACCCGGGAATTGGGATTGGATCGGTATATCCGTCTACATCATCATTATGGCGATAATAGGACAGAGTCAGATTCTTGAAGCGAAGTTTGGCAAAAACATCAATGCTTTCTACTTTAGGATTGCCCGCATCGTTGTACCAAAACTCCATTGGAAATTGACTACGAACATGTTTTGCAGTCAATAACAGCGAGACATCTTCGCCGAAATCCTTACCCAACTGTACAACTGTGTTACCCGTATACCTTGATCCTCCGTAGTAGGAGACAAACGCACCGTCAATATCACCGCCCGATATCGTGGAAATATTAATAACGCCTAAAAAAGCATTTTCCCCATAGAGTGCTGAAACCGGCCCGCGTATGACTTCTAGTTGCTTTACATTTTCGAGTGGAAAGAAATCAAAGCCGGGTTGCTGTGGAAAACCTCCTTTATTCCAGGAGTTGTACGGTACACCGTCGATTAGCAGAAGAACCCGACTGGTGAAAGGATTCTGACCGAATCCACGCAGGGTTATGGTTTGCATCATAGGATTCCAGCGTACATTGACCCCGGCAACATATCGCAACATCTCCGGTATGGTTTTCGCAGTAGATTGTAATATTTGCTTGCGAGTGACAACGGTGACCGACACCGGTGCTTTTGCCAAGGGTATTTTGGTCTTTGTAGCCGCTTCCACGAATACAGGAACCCCGAGTTCGTAGTCAAAAACGAATTCTCCGGCACCCTCATCACACTCTACCGCAGCAGAAAATAGAAATAGGGACATCAACCCACTTATTGATAACAATCTATATGACCTGTGCATTGCCATGATCCGTTACCTAATCGATTTTAAATATTACCGGTGTGTTCACGGTATTTATTGTGTATTTCCCTAGCTTTTTGCTGGTTTTAGTAGTCCATATAATTATCATAGAATATACCGAGCGTTTCGCATTGCATAGTTGTATTAAAAATAATAGAAACAATCATTTGTCTGTAAACTGTTTTTGATTTCTCAAATCGTTGAGAATTGAGCTTAACTGTTCATGATTTACCGGTTTAGTCAAATGTCCATTACTACCCAGCGCGTAGCCAGTTGAAACGTCATCAACCATCGAAATAATGATGACCGGAATTGAGGAAATTATAGGATCAGCTTTTAAAGCCTTTAGAACTTGCCATCCATCCATGTCTGGCATGAGAACATCGAGAGTGATGGCAAAGGGTAGGAGTGTCCGAGCGAGTTCGATGGTCTGGATGGCGGATGGGCACGTTCTGACGGTGTAACCGTCCCGTTCCAGATAGCGAGAAATAAGTTCACGCGCCGCCGGATCGTCATCGACGACAAGAACCAAAGATTGATGTTTGTCTGAACCAACAAAGTTGCTTTTGTCAATTTGATAAATATTGTTATCTGAATAGTTTGGGTTATCGTCTCCAGGTTCACGAATTAACGGTAATTTGATCGTGAATGCCGAGCCAACCCCCAATGTACTGGTTAACGAGATATTTCCCCCTAACATAGCACTATATTTCTGGGCAATGGCCAGTCCTAAACCTGTACCTCCGAACTCTCGCGTTGTTGATGAATCGGCTTGTCGGAAAGCATCAAATATATGTTCAATCTTGTTATCTGGAATCCCGATTCCGTTGTCAGATATTCTAAATAGGATCCATGAAATACCCTCGCTGTCGTATGTTTCGATCTCCAGTTTAACCTGCCCATTGTGGGTAAATTTACAGGCGTTGGACAAAAGGTTGACGAGACATTGATGGATCCTGAGTGGATCACTTTTCATCTTTTCAATCGGACTAAGGTATTTAACCTGGAGTTGATTGCTGTTTTTCCGGGCAATGGGTTCTATGGTTTCAACGACCTGGGTGACAATGCTTTTAACCTCGAAAGATTCGATCATTAATTGCATGTGACCTGCCTCAATCTTAGATAGATCCAGTACATCATTAATTAAGGAAAGCAGTTGCCGACCGGCAGACTGTATTTTACGTAAGTCCTGGCTAAATTCTTCTAATCCGGCTTCTTCAGCATCCTCTTCAAGCATTTCGCTAAAACCCAGGATAGCATTCAATGGGGTACGTAGTTCATGGCTCATATTGGCAAGAAATTCTGACTTGTGTCTGCTGGTTTTGACCAGGGCAATAGTTTGTTCTCGGAGCTCCAGGGTTCGACTGTTTATTCGTTCCTCGAGATTCAGGTTTAGTGACTGGACCTCATTTACAAGCTCGATTTTTTTTTCGATATTAGTCCGCAAAGATACTGCCATACTGTTAAATGTGGCTGCCAGCTGGCCAAGTTCATCTCGGGTTGTGACAGGAATCATATGATCCAGGTCGCCCTGAGCTATACGTTGCGCACCGACTGTGAGGAGATTAATGGGTTGGGTAATACGCTTTGCCAGAAAATGGATAATCAGAGCACTGAATATTGCGATAGCAATGATTAAACCTCCCCATACCTGGATAATTGAGATGGTCGCCTGGTCAAGCGCATGCATTGATAGTCCTAATCGTAAATAGCCGATAATTTCATATCGATCTTTTATTTTTTTCCCAGGTGTCCTTGATAGAGAGCCCAGAATTTCTTCATCGGGTAACTGTCCAAATTGAAACAGGATCGGCAGAGTGTATTCGATTAACTGCTGATCTCCATAGCGAAGCAATTTGAACGATACTTTTGTATGGCTATTTTCAGGAATTGTTTTTTCAAAGGGTGGTTTTATAAACCTGTCTTTAGCTTTAATGATATCCGGACCGTTACTTGCCAGGAGTTCATTTTTATCGTTATATATCGACACGAATACCACATCAGGTTGTAACAGGGTGTTGCCGATTACAGTGCGAAGTAATTGCTGATTTTCTGAATAGACACCGAGTTTTGCGTTATTTGACAAATTCACAGCAATCAATTCACCGCGTTTAAAAAATTCTTTTTTGGCTAGAGATTCCTGCATTTTCAGACTGAAATAACCAAACAATATAAATATTATTAGAAAAATGGGAATCACCGACCAAAATATGTGGCTACGAAAATGTCGGTTAGATGCCGGTAGTTTAAATTGTCGATTCATCCGACGTATTCTCGGGTGGTTTTGTTGTTACTGTCACAAAAGGATCCTGACGTTTCATTCAATCACTTTAAATGCGCGGTTGACTAAGCTTTCTGGCAGTTTTAACTGTAATTTTTTTGCTGTTATTAAATTCACGAATAAGACAGTTGATTCCACAGAAGTAAAGGGAAGAGTGATGGCTGCATCTTTATCCATCATTTGATTCGCCAGCTCTCCGGCCTGGCGACCAATATCCTTACTGCTCGCCATAGACAAGGACATGACTGCACCCATTTCAACCTGGCCAAGGGAATAACCAATGACAGGGATATTTTCTCTATAGGAAAACATCATTATCTGTTCTACGAAATCATTCCCCAGAATATCTTTCTCTGGCAATAGCCAGAGAATGTCAATCTGCTCTTCCTCCAGTTCCTGCAAGCCAGATAATGCTTGTTTGGGTGATTTTATTTCTCTGGTAATTAATTCAATGCCGATTCTGGAGCAGAAAGATTTTGCTCTTTCGATTAAAAATCCAGTATTTTGTTTATTGTATATGGTGCCGACACGTTTAATATCCGGATTCAATTGCCGGATAAGATTCAGCGAGTCGGAAACCTTAATATTCATACTGGCACCCGTAACCCCGGTCATTTCCGAATCAATTAGATTGGAGGGGTTGAGTACCATTGCATAAATAACCGGGGTATTCGGGTGAAACTCCAATACCGCCTGCAGAGCCCAAACGCCAACCGCGAGAATTAATTCTGGCTGTAGTTCATTCTCTATCGTATGGAGTAGACTCCTGGCGACCTGGAAATCGCCTTTCATGTCAAAAACGGCATCGACTTTCAGATGAGAGGTTTCAGAAAATCCATCAATAGCCTGGTGATAAGGGAGTACATCGGCCCCAATTAGAGCACTGACTTCGGCAGCATCAGCGAGCTGAAGTGAAACGAACCAGGATAGGCAAACAAACAGCTCAACAATAAACCGGTGTAAACGATTATTTTTTTTTGTTGAGTGGTTGGAAATTCTCACCACAACTCTTCAATTTAGAAAAAGCATGGTGTGATGGTGTGATAATGCCTGATCAGGCTTTTGGGCGTTATTAAAGCAAGGAAATGAGTGTAAATAAGAAAGAATGAATAGAAAAATATAGATTAAAAGTATCATTTTCGAAAAAATGTGACCTGGATTAATATTGATCCAATTTTCTATATAGTCGCTATTCCTGTCACAGGTCATTGGTCTGAAATCAGGAATACTCTAATTTTTTTTAACAGCAGATCAAATTCTACGGGTTTGGTATCATAGTCGTTACAACCCGCTTGCAATGCTGTATTTCGATCTTCTGGCATGGCGTGCGCTGTTAGTGCAATAATCGGAATGGAGGCTGTGAGAGGGTTTTGTTTTATACGCCTGGTTGCCTCCCAACCATCGATCAAAGGCAGGCTCAGATCCATGAGTATAAGATCGGGAGATTCTTCTGTAGCAAGGCTTATCGCCTCCAGACCATCGACCGCATTTACTATATCAAATCCTTTACGTTGCAAGCGGCGAGAGAGCATGTCTCTGTTTAAATCATTATCTTCAACTAATAATATTTTTGCCATATTTGTACTTTTTCAAGCTTATAGTGTTTATTGATGCCATCGAGCCAAAAATTGCCAATATCATTGGCAAAAAACCAACAGAGTGCGATTATTTTTTTAAAAAATTGTAGGGTTCATAAACTAATTTTCATTTACCGTATCAGGTATGGAAATTCAGTTGGTCTTTGCCGTTACGTTTCGCCTGGAACATGGCTTTATCCGCTATGTCCAGTAGATATTCATACGACGATCCGTGCAAAGGAAACAGGGAAATACCTATTGATATATTTATCGAAGCAACTTTTTCACCCTTGATGAATGGTTTTCGTACCGCTTCCATTAATTGATAGCCCTTAAGGCTAGCCAATTTAGAATCAGACTCTTTGCAAACGATCACAAACTCATCACCACCAATACGCGCTACAGTATCGGTATCGCGAAATACCTTGTTCATCCGTAAGGCTAATTGCTTGAGGATAAAGTCACCAAATTCATGTCCCCAATAATCATTAGCAGCTTTAAAAGCATCAAGATCGCAATAGAGCAGGGCAAATTTTTCATTTGCCTGCAACTTATCCTCAACAATATTCTTCAGTAAAATTCGGTTAGCCAGACCTGTCAGGGGATCGGTCAAAGCCATATTTTTCCATTTTTCCTGGCGTTCTTTACGTTCCGTAATATCTTTATGAATGGTAACAATGCCACCTTCTGGCATGTTAGAGTAGGCAATTTCTATCCATCGTTTATCATTGGGTAATTGAGTCACGATAGATTGTTGTTCTGCAACTCTTAATTCATGGATATTGGAGTTCTTTTCGGAAATGATCTTCTCGAAATCAATTAGATATTCCGAGTTTGTATTTTTTCCATAAATCTGGTAGAAACCTTTGTTAGCGAGTTGAAGTTGCCATTTTTCATCAAATAATGCAAATCCATGTTCAATGCTTTGAACCGCCTGATTCAAAACCTGCCAGTAGCGTTTTTGTTGTTGACGAAGCATTTGGTTTTCTAATGCCCGTTGGATTTTAACGCGAAGAAGGACTGCGTTAATCGGCGCATGCAGGAAATCATCAACGCCACTTTCCATGCATTCAATAATGAGTTGGATATTGGACGAATGAGAAATCACAAGTATGACCAGATTCGGATTTTCACGACGAATGCGTGAAATTTTTGTCTGTTCAGTAAAATTCAAACGATCTATACAAATAAGTACCATTTCAACAGCAGCTAAATTTATTGATTTTATCGTCGACGCTATGTCTTGGGTGAGAGTAACGTCATAGCCATCGCGGCTCAAGCGGCGAGACAGGATTTTTTGGCTGATCGGATTATTGTCACTGATGACAATACGGGATTTCATTAGCTGCGAGGGAACTCTGCTTGGACATACCTCTAATTTATCAGTGTGGTGATCAACCGTTTCAACTGTCTCCAGAATATAGGTCGCTGATGCCAGGATATCATGTAGAAAGCTATAAGTTGTCGGAAGGGCTGCGAAACGCTCTATCAGATCCTCAATGAGTAATTCGCCATGTCCTTTGATAGTAGTAATGGGAGTTCTAATTGCATGACAAAAATCTTCCCAGTCGATTATCGTGGGATTGATTTTTTCAAGGGTTGCTTTTAGCTCGAGCGTTGAGAGATTGATTCGTTTCAGTTCATTATCAATTTTTCTGTCGGCATTACCATATTCCTGAAGTAATTGGTTAATATCTAGAATAACATCCGCATGATAAGAGATGTTATCCAGTATAAATTGCAACTTCTGCCCGGTGACTTTGGTCACTTTATTTATAATCAATAATGCTAAATTTTAGATTGTGATTGCCGGTTGAGGAATATTTCTATTCACCGATAATCCTGAAATCGATAATATAGAAATAACCATATTAATGCTTGATGATAGGCAAAGATCTAAATCATTACCTCTATGTAAACCGATGCTGATATTAACCACAGCTTCTATTACAACTCGTAGTAATAAGCGAATGTAATAATTACAACGATAGTTGATGCCGCCGTGATTTGCAACAGTCCATTACAAGGATCATTAGCGAAGTCTTCTGACGATTTCTTGGTTTTTTCCGTTTGCAAAATACTATCAGGTAATACACAGAATTTACCTGTAAAAAAGCTATGATTCTATAGCATCAGTCAGGATTGCGATGCTCGACAACTACAGTGGTATAAATGCCTCCACGTACATTAAATTTGGCGCTGATTTTCATGTATTTGGGCTTGGAAACGCTAATTAGATCGTCGAGAATGTTATTTGTAACCGCTTCATGGAAGGCGCCCTGGTCGCGATAAGACCACATATAAAGTTTTATCGATTTTAATTCGATGCACAATGCATTCGGAATATATTCAATATTGATTGTTGCAAAATCCGGCTGCCCCGTCATTGGGCATAAGCAGGTAAATTCCGGAATGTTCATTTGTACGGTGAAGTCTCGTTCCGGTTTCGGGTTTGCAAAGGTTTCTAATGTTCTGCTTTTTTGTTTAGGCATTTGATTACTGAATTTTCGATAGAATTTCGGGATGGTAATTAAAAATATTCTGATTGATAATAACCCTTTTTCCAGATCCAGATGGCTTTTTATTTGCAGATAGCCGATTTGGAACGCTTTCCCACCGAACTCATATTCGACATGCGTTTGACTCAAATTAAACTCTCTGGTTTCAAATCTTTTGTAGATCCGGTATCGATACCCGTTGAGGCCAATTTGGTCGGTATAGTCGGTCCCAACGGTTGTGGTAAATCCAATATTATAGACGCGGTTCGCTGGGTAATGGGTGAAAGTTCTGCCAAGCATCTTCGTGGTGGAACAATGGCAGATGTTATCTTCGATGGTTCCTTGGCGCGCAAACCGGTGGGCATGGCTTCGGTTGAGCTGGTGTTTGACAACAGTTCGCAAGCAATTGGGGGTGAATACGCGGCTTATGATACGATCTTAGTAAGACGCCAGGTTAGCCGAGATGGACAATCCGTTTATTCGTTAAATGGATCCAAATGTAGACGCAAGGATATTACCGATATATTTTTAGGCACTGGTTTGGGTTCTCGAAGTTACGCAATAATTGAACAAGGAACTATATCCAGACTGATAGAAGCGAAGCCGGACGATCTCCGCACTTTAATAGAGGAGGCTGCTGGAATTTCAAAATATAATGACCGACGAAGAGAGACAGAGCTTAGAATTCATCATACACGAGAAAATCTTGATCGGTTGACGGATTTGCGTAACGAAGTTGCCACTCAAATCAAACACTTGAAACGACAGGCAAACAAAGCCGAAAAATTTAAGCAACTCAAAGCCCGTGAAAGAATCTGCAAACAGGAGTTGCTGGCCATTCGTTGGCTAGCATTCAGCGAACAGATTTCAGAACACGAACAGTTGGCACAGTCGTATCAAAGTCAGTTTGCAAACTTGCATGAAGAACAACAAAGGCTTGAGCAGGATCTTAGTAATGCGCAAAATGCTCAAAATGCATCACAGCAAATTTTAAATACAACCCAAGGTGAGTTCTATGCAGCCGGTGCAGATATTGCCAGGGTAGAACAGAGTATAAAGCTTTCTCAGCAGATTCGGCAGGACGCAGAAGCAGAACTGCAACGGCTGAAGAAGAGTACTCAAACCGCTGTGAGCGAACTGGATCAGGATAAAATCCAGCTGCAGCAATTTCACAATGAAATAGATACGATCAATATAAATTTGATTAAAGCCCGCCAATTGGAAACTCTGGCCACTCGAAATCGGGTTATCGCTGATCGCATTCGAAGCGATAAGCGATCAGCTTTGGACTCGGTTCGTATTGAACTGGTGGCAGAAAAGAAAAAAATAGAGGTGGAAAATAACCGAATTGCGCAATATAAGGAACAATCCAATCAATATCAATTTCGTTTGGATCGTTTGCAAAATGAGAAATCCGAGCTGGAAAAGCATTCACTGAGCATTGAAATCAGCAATATGCAGGATACGATAGAAACCCTGACAGGCAACATTGACGAAAATCAGAAATATTTACAAGAAATCAAATCAAAATCAGATTTGCAACGCAGGAATATTAAACATCTTAATGAGTGTTTGCACGAAGAACGGTCACAACAACAAAATTGTCAGGGAAAAATCACTTCGTTGAAGATGTTGCAACAACACGCAATGGGTAAAGACAACAATATAGTTGTTGAATGGTTGGAAAAGAGAACATTATCCAATGTCACTCGACTTGCCGAACATTTAGAAGTTTCTCCAGCCTGGGTTCATGCAGTGGAAATAGTACTTGGCGTTTATTTGGAGGCGATCTGTATTGAACGTGATGACGATATTTTGCAACACTTGAACGAACTGGAGAATGAAACACTTGCCATCATGTATCCAGGCGGGCAAATGAATATACAAGCTGAAAAAAATAAAGGTATCAGGCTGAGCGATCAGGTTAAATCTGGCTGGAATGTGCAAGGTTTACTGAATGGAATTTATTGTGCCGAAAACTTAGAAGACGCATTGATAATTTGTAAGCGACTGGAAAATCATGAATCGGTGATAACAATTGACGGATTGTGGATGGGTGCAGATTGGTTGAGTTTAAACAGAACAAGCGATGAAAAAATGGGTGTATTGTCACGTGAAAAAGAATTACTGTATTTAAAAAAACAAAATAATAAACATCTTTCAAAAATCGCATCGGTTACAGGTCAACTTGAACAATATGAGAAAAGCCAGGAGGAAACGGATCATTCTTATGAACAGCATCGCAGCCGAGAACAGACATTGCTTTCTGAGCTTTCTGAGATCAAATCATTGCTGAGTATAAAGGTTGCGCGCCGTGATCACATCAATCAACGGCTGCAGCAACTGCACGAAGAACTTAAAGAAATTATTGATAATGAACAGAAAGTCAAGGCATTCACAGCAAATGCGACGGCAAATCAACAAAGTGCTATTGTTGCCGTCACTGAACTTGAACCGCAGTCGCGAACACTTGCCGACATCAATTTCCGATTGGCAAAAAAAATTGATGAGATTATCCTTTGTGCCAGTGATTGCAGGGATCAAACCAGAAGTTTGCAATCGCGCCTGGAAAATCTGCGTTCTTCTGAACTATTTACAAAGAAACAATTGCAACGCTTAGAAAGTCAGCAGGATGGGGATATTCTGCGCTCAAATGCATTGCACAAGAAGCTTGCTGACAGCAGCGAACCGCTACAAAATTATTTACGGGAACGAGAAAAATTATTGGAGCAACGCACTAAATTGGAACAACAACTAAAAATTGAACGGAGTAATCTGGTAAAAATTGAACAATTAACAAAAGGACTTGCTGAAAAACGGGTTGATTTGGAAAGAAAACTCGAAGTTGCTCGTGACAAGTTGGAAAAAATAAGAATTGAAGGACAAACCAGTAAGGTCAGGGCCCAATCATTGATTGAACAACTCACGGAAACAGGTGTACAGGTTACCGCGGTAATTGAATCCCTGCCAGACGATGCTGATGAATCCGGATGGAGCGAATCGCTCGAAGATTTGTCGAGTAAAATAGATCGGTTGGGTTCTATTAACCTGGCTGCGATTGAAGAACACGAGGAACAGACGCAGCGTTTGGAATATTTGAATGATCAACATGATGATCTGATTCAATCACTTGAGACTCTGGAAAAAGCGATTGCTAAAATTGATCAGGAGACTAAATCGAGGTTTAAGACTACATTTGAACAAATCAATGCCGGATTGCAAGTAAAATTCCCTAAATTGTTTGGTGGAGGGCATGCCACTCTGGAATTGTCGGAACAAAACCTTTTGCAGGCAGGGGTTAACGTAATAGCACAGCCTCCGGGTAAAAAAAATTCGTCGATTCACCTGTTATCCGGAGGTGAAAAGGCATTGACAGCCGTTGCGCTTGTATTTTCAATATTCGAACTAAATCCCGCACCGTTTTGTCTACTTGATGAGGTTGATGCGCCGCTAGACGATGCAAACGTGGGGCGGTTCACCCAATTAATAAAAGAAATGTCCGAAACAGTTCAATTTATATTCATAACTCATAATAAAGTTACCATGGAAGTCGCAAAACATTTAACCGGTGTCACAATGAACGAACCAGGCGTCTCCAGATTAGTGTCTGTAGACATAGACGAAGCGATGAATATGGCGGTCGGCTGATGGATAAGGATACATTACGTTTAGGTCTGGCTATCGCTGGAATTCTATTGGTGTTGGCTATACTGATCTGGGATCGAATTTGTAAATTCAGATTAAAGAAAACATCCGGATCGATCAACAGTCCGGGTGAAAAGATTGCATCTGAACATGTACCTGACTCTCTCAATACCGCTGAGGATGAAAGTTTGGTTGATGGTGTAGAATTGCCATCTATGCGGGCGGATTCCTATCCGGGCGACGATGAAAATATTGCAGAGATTAGTTCCTTCAATCCAGCAACTGATCAGAACGCAGAGTCTAAACAAATGGAATCCAATACTGACTCGGATCTAATACAGCTTTTCGTGGCCGCAAGAGAAGAAATGGTTTTTCCAGGACATGCGGTATTCAGTTCGCTGCAGTCTGCAGGAATGGAATTAGGTGAAATGGAGATTTTCCATTTCTGTACTGGTGATCAGTCTGTGCCTTTATTCAGTGCTGTGAATATGCTCGAGCCCGGTACCTTTCCGAGTGAATCTGAAGATTCTTTTACAACACCCGGCATCGTACTGTTTTTGCAAATATCTCAATTAAAAAATCCTCTCGGTGCTTTTGATGAAATGGTTCATGCAAGCCATGCAGTAGCTTCTCGACTGGGGGGGGTGGTACTGGATGAGACTCGTGAGGTGCTTTCTGTCAATAAGACCGAGTCGCTAAGAAAAATGCTGAGCGTAGCCATTAGCTAAATATAAAGTTTCGCCGTGGACTGTCCGCAAGAAATTATTCATAAAATCGATGAATTGCGACGTATTCTTAATGATCATAATAGGCAATATTACCAATTGGATGACCCCAATGTCAGCGACGCAGAATACGATGCTCTGTTTCGGGAACTGATTAATCTGGAGCAAGAATTTCCGCAATTGGTGACTCTTGATTCGCCAACACAACGGGTCGGGACAGAGCCACTAAAAGCTTTTCAACGCGTTGAACATGCATTACCAATGTTATCTCTGGATAACGCATTTTCAGATGATGAATTATTCGCATTTGATCATCGCCTGCGGGGAAAATTGCAATTAGGACAGGTCGAATATATTGCCGAACCTAAACTGGATGGTCTGGCAATCAATCTGGTTTATGAAAATGGCTTGTTGATTCGCGCGGCAACACGAGGTGACGGGACAGTGGGTGAAAATGTGACGAATAATATTCGCACTATAGCTCAGATACCACTTAGATTAGTCGGAAACGATTTTCCTCAACAATTTGAGCTTCGAGGTGAGGTATTTATGCCGAAAGCTGCATTTCGGAGCCTCAATAAACGCAACCACGAGGCTGGCGAGAAAGGATTCGCGAATCCACGCAATGCAGCGGCCGGGAGTTTACGGCAATTGGATTCTGCAGTGACAGCGTCGCGTTCATTGGCATTTTATTGCTATGGCCATGGGGCTTTTCCTGAATCAAGTTTACCTTCAGAGCAATGGACATTACTCAGGCTTTTTGAATCCTGGGGATTACCGGTTTGCCACGAAGCCGAAATATTGCAGGGCATAGATGCCTGTCTCCAGCACTACCAGAGATTCAAAGCAAAAAGACAAAGTTTGGACTATGATATTGATGGCGTGGTTTATAAAATCAATAATTTCGTTCAGCAGCAAAAGCTAGGATATGTCGCCCGGGCTCCTCGATGGGCAATCGCCCGAAAATTTCCTGCGCAGGAGGCTATGACAACAATCCAGGATATCAATATTCAAGTGGGGCGTAGTGGTGCATTGACACCGGTGGCCAGACTGAAGCCGGTATTTGTTGGTGGGGTTACCGTGACTAATGCAACATTGCATAACGGCGGTGAAATTCGCAAGAAGGATGTGAGAATAGGCGATACAGTAATAGTTCGGCGGGCAGGGGATGTCATTCCTGAAATTGTTCGAGTTATTGAAGAAAAAAGAATACCCACAGCGCAGGTCTTCTCAATGCCAGGCAAATGTCCGGTCTGTGGCTCTGCTGTAATAAAAGTTGCAGATGAAGCCATACTGCGATGTAGTGGGGGACTATTTTGCAAGGCTCAACAGAAAGAATCAATTAAACATTTTGCTTCACGCAAGGCTATGAATATCGAAGGCCTGGGTGATAAACGTATTGCTCAGTTAATTGATAATGGTTTACTGCATACAATCGCCGACCTTTATGACCTTGATGTCAAACAAATCGTCGACCTTGATAAAATGGGTGACAAATCTGCGAATAAACTGATTAGCGCATTGGAAAAAAGTAAAGCCACCACACTACCTAGACTTATATATGCATTGGGAATTAGAGATGTTGGCGAGGTCACTGCCCGCAATCTGGCAAATTTTTATGGCTCGCTAGATAAAATAAGTGAGGCTGAGGAGGATCAATTAATATCGGTGCCTGACGTAGGGAAAATTGTTGCGGGAAATATCATCGGTTTTTTCGAACAGCCCGGGAATAATGAGGCAATACAAAGATTGATATCGAGTGGTGTCTGCTGGCCAAATATTGAAAGGTCTGCTGGCAACAAGGAAAATCAAGTATTAAAGGCTAAGACATTTGTCTTAACCGGAACACTGGTTTCAATGACGAGAGAAAATGCCGCCAAAAAATTACAGCTTCTGGGTGCAAAAGTAACCTCCAGTCTGTCAGCGAAAACAAACTACCTTGTCAAAGGTGATAATCCAGGTTCTAAGCTCGATAAAGCCAATAAATTGGAAGTGAACATTATCGATGAAGAGGAATTCTTAAGCTTGTTGAAATCCCTGAAATAAAATTGACGACCACGAATAGGCGTGGAAACCTTGCAAAAAAGAGTCAAAATGATCAATCTAGGAGCTTGTCTATTCTCAGACAGTCTGTTAGTAAGATGTGTCCCCAGCCGATGTGTTGTTGTTAGGGCGCTTAGTTAGGAGAGATTTGCGTGGATCAATTAAATACCGATTTGTGTGTTTTGCAGAGTCATCTGGATGGTATGTTGGGTTGTGTGCGCCAAAACGAGGCAAAACTCAAGCGTTTTCAAATGCTGGAAATGAATCTCCTGAGCCTTAACACTTTACTGGAGCTCATTGAACATGTACTTGATGACGCGCAAAAAGTATTTGATCTGGATTTAATCTCCTTTTGTTTATTGGATGAAAAGCAGGAACTCGCCAATTTTTTAAAAGAAGATGGTTTATCGGTGGAGCAAACCAAGGGCTTATTACTCATTCATGACGATCAACCATTAATCGATATTTTCGGTAAAGCAGTCCGCCCTTACCTGGGCGAATACCGGAAAAACGAATTTAAACCGTTTTTTTTGGATCAGACCAAGGAACCTGTAAGTATTGCAGTATTACCTCTGCGTAGACGTGGCCGCTATTTGGGGTCGCTCAATTTGGGGAGCCTGGACGATGAACGATTTTCCAACCAAATGGCTACAGACTTTTTGGAACGACTCAGCAGTGTATTAAGTGTTTGCCTGGAAAACACATTAAATTTCGAACTGCTTCGACGAACCAGCTTGATTGATACTTTGACGGGCGTAAATAACCGTCGCTTTTTTGATCAGCGTATTGGTGAGGAGATGCATCGAGTGCAGCGCAGCGGTGAAAGTCTGTCCTGTTTGTTTCTTGATATTGATTTTTTTAAATCTGTTAATGATACCTACGGCCATCAGGTTGGTGATCGTGTGTTGACAGATGTTGCGGGTGAAATTCACTCTCAGCTCAGAAATAACGATGTTCTGGCTCGTTACGGTGGTGAAGAATTTGTTTCTTTGTTAGCCGGTGCTTCCGAACAGAAAGCAATTGAAGTCGGAGAAAGAATCCGGCAACGAATCGAACACCATGCGACAGAAACTGCGGATCATCAGCAAGTTAAGGTGACCGTCTCGGTCGGTATTGCCACCTATGCACCGCTTGCCAGCTGTGAAGATAAAAAAGTGGATGGTTTAAAACTTGTCGAATGTGCGGACCATGCACTGTATGATGCAAAAAAAGCTGGCCGCAACCGTGTCGTTAGTCGGGGGGTTATTCCCCGACTAACGGAAACCACGGCAATTAGTTCTTTGTAAATAGAGTGGTGTCTATTCGCTGGTCGAGGTTTTTTCATTGCCTTTATCAGCCTCTGTATTACTAATTTCCCCGGCTTTTGGGCTTGATGTTTCTGCTGTTGATGTGGGCGGGGTTGATGTTTGTGCTTCGTCCGCAGATTCTGGCACCGGTACTTCTGTTGCTGGTGATGGTGACGTAGCTTTTGGAATGGTTACAGGTGCCACTGGAGGTTCCGGTTTTTTCTCGACGATAACTACTTCCGCACTTGCTCTTAAGGATTCAAGGTGTGCTTCTATAGCCTGACGCCTAAGACCAGCTTGAATGTTAGGTTTCATTTTTTCGATTGGAGGCGGTGTTTTTTCACGTGAATTCTCGCGTAAAATGACATGCCATCCAAATTGAGATTTTACAGGCTGTTGGGTGAATTCCCCGTTTTTCAACAGCGCAACAGCGGCGGAGAATGGTGCAACCATTTGCTTGGGACTAAACCAACCAAGATCGCCTCCTTTGGAACCTGTGGGTCCGATGGAATATTCTTTTGCAAGATCTTCAAATTTCCCACCGTCGGTTAATTTTTTAATCGCCTCTTTGGCTCGGTCTTCTTCTTTTGTCAGAATGTGCCTCGCTTTGTATTCGACCATTCCCAAGCCGGCAACCTGCTTATCGTATTCCTGTTGTATAGCTGCATCGCTAATCTGAGTATTCGCAATAAAATCCTGCATGGCAGCTTGTGAGAGAATTGATCGTTTGACGAACATCAAACGCTTGGCTATTTCTTCGCTGTTTTTCAGATTCTTTCTTTCTGCTTCCTGAAAAAGTAATTCATGCTTGATTAGATCATCGATCAATTTTTCACGTGGTATCTTCGCACCACGATTGGCCTGCGTAATCATTGTCAGAGTTTCTTCGGTGATTGGAGCGCCGTTCACTGTCGCAATTATTTCACCTTGTGTAACAGGGGTCGATTCTTCTGCCTGAGGCGCATCTTTGACGGGAGTCGCTACTTCCTGGTTACAAGCTGCCAAAAAAAGCGTAAAAATTGCAACGGTAGCCATTTTAATTTGTAGAGTCATACGATTAATTTCCTTTATTTACTTCGTTAGGGGTATAGGCCTTTATACTAAAAGCATGGATATCGGTTTGCATGAGCTCACCCAGCGACCTGTATACGATCTGATGACGTTGGATCAGACTTTTACCTTCGAAAATATCAGACACAATTGTAGCAAAATAATGTCCGCCACCATGCTCTTTTACACCCGCATGCCCGGCATGCGATGCGCTGTCGTCAATAATCTCCAAAGATTGTGGAGACAATGATTGTTGTAGCCGGTCTTCAATACGCTGTAATCTCGGATTCATTGTGGAAATACTTTTTTGAATGGTTTCACAGAGACTCGAGTATAGACTCCGGCTTCCTTGTATGGATCGTCGTCGGCCCATCGCCGGGCAGCCTCCAGACTGGTAAATTCTGCAATGATCAAGCTCCCGGAAAAACCAGCATCCCCAGGATCGTTAGAATCGATAGAGGGGTGGGGACCGGCAACAAACAGTCGGCCTTGATTTTGAAGATCCTGCAGGCGTTGCAAATGGGCCGGTCGAACGCTCATGCGTTTTTCCAGGCTATTCGGTAAATCTTCACAAATTATTGCGTAAAGCACTAATTACTCCTTTGGTTCAGGTTGGGTTTCGACATATCTGGAAAGAAAAATTGCCTGAATAAAAACAAATAAAACCATCAGTCCTAACATTCCGAATAATTTAAAGTTTACCCAGGTGTTTGTATCAAATTGATATATTACATATACATTTATACAGCCTAAAAGAATAAAAAAGATAGCCCACATACTATTAAGTTTTCGCCAGATATTCTCTGGTAAAGTTATATTCCCACCCATCATCCTTTCTACTATAGGTTTGTCCCCGAAATATTGGCTACCTAAAAATGTCAGTCCAAATATCCAGTTAATAACGGTCGGCTTCCACTTAATGAACATCTCGTCCTTTAGTAGCAGTGTTGCGCCACCGAATACGATGATCATAACGAGAGTAACGATTTGCATCTTTTCAACTTTGCGGTTTTTAAACCACATCAACGCAACTTGTATAATGGTTGCAATAATGGCAACAGTTGTTGCAACATAAATACCATAGAATTTAAAGGCGAAAAAAAATAATATGATGGGGAAAAAATCGTAAAGAAGCTTCATGGAATCCTTTATGTTGGTAATGCGGGAATGGTTATTTCGTGCTGCTTAAACGTATAAATCCACGCCAAGTAATTTGGAAACATTAAATTGTTCTTCGTTATCATTCTGAAATTGAAGCGTATTATAGACATCCAATGCAGATTGAGTGCGCCGATCCAGGTTAGGCCTGAATGATACTCTTTGACCGTAACTCGGGTCGGATTTTTTAGATTGACTTATTGGTTGCTCTTTTCGAGCAACAGGTTCAAAATTTCGAGGCTTCCTACTATCGTATTTATTCGCTCTAACCAAAGGTTCCACTTCTCTGGTTTGCACATCCGCAGAAACCCGGTTGGCGTTTAAACCAACAGTATGGATTAGTGCTGTTGCAGTAGAATATGCTAGGGATTTTTGAACGTACATGATTCAGGTGATGCCAGCCCAAAGTGGACATTCCTTTATTTTAATCGGCTCAATTTACAAATTCAGATCAAGTCTATGTATTTTAGTTCAAAAAACAATCACCGTATGGTTTCTTGGCCAGATTGTCAAGCTAGAAGATTTCCTCAGCGAAATTATAGCGATCTGTTTAATTCCGGGAATAACAACTCTATGTTATTTACTGACCAAAGAGGACGTTTGTTTTTCATTCTTCAGCAACAGGGGTTTATTGTACCAATAACAAGGATATCTCCAATCACTCGGCATCCCTGATCAAAATTTCATCATTAATACCTATATTGCTATAATTGTCAGCATCGGGTAATGCTTATTAAAAAACCAGGCGGTTAAAACTATGTCAAAAAATACGAGTATTTCACTGGGCGATCATTTCGAAGGATTCATAAGCGATCAAATAATGCAGGGTCGATATGATTCAGTCAGCGAAGTCGTGCGGGCAAGCCTACGTTTACTTGAAGAACGCGAAGAAAAATTGAAAGCGTTGCGAGAAGCTCTTATTGAAGGTGAAGAAAGTGGAGATGACGGCATATTGGACATGGAGGAGATACGGTTAGAAGCCAAACAGGAAGCCGGATTAATGCCTCGTAGTGCTTGAACTCCACATCCAGCTTCGCGCAAGAAACGATTTAAGGGGATTGTGGATTTATTCCTTCAAAAGATGGGGTGAGAAAAAAGCCGATCAATACTATGAAGAGATCATAAAAGGCTTGGATTTAATAGCCACGCACTCTGAAATTGGCATAGCTTGTGATGATATTAAAACAGGTTATCGATGCTTTACGATTAATGAATACGATGTCTATTACAAAATTTCTAATACTCGTATTGTCATCATCAGGGTTTTACACGAAAGCATGAAACCCTCACTTCATTTGTAAAACCTCGTCAAAAACTGAATATTTAATAACAAAGTTTTCGCCTTAACCGCAGTGATATTGAGTTATGCTCAATCGTTCAGTTAATAAATTTTATTCTTCTGATGATTCTATTGGGGGAAATAAGGCTTTGATGTTTAGTGATATATTGGAAGTACCCAATATCGTATTGTTAGGTGAACCCGGTTCGGGGCAGACATATCTCTTTGAATTTGCAAGCCAATACGAACAGGGAAATTACACAACCGCGAGAAGCTTTATAATCCATGCCGATGATTCCTATATTGATAAACGCTTGTATATCGATGCACTCGATGAAAAACGGTCTCGCGTCAATAATATTGATTCAATCAGTGAAATAATCAAACATGTTAAGCAAATCAAGCCTTCGAGTGTTCGGGTGTCTTGCCGGGCGTCAGACTGGCTTGGCGAGACAGACCTCGAATTATTTAAGCCCTATTTCGAAACCAGTGGCGGTTATTGCGTTGTAGCTCTTGAAAAACTGACCGAGAATGAAATAGACAGAATTCTTAACCCATCTTTCGATTCCAGTGACAAGAACGCTATAAAAAACAGAAGGATAGAATTTATCAAAGTGGTCTTATGGCACTACAGATTTGATTTTGTGCTGAAAATGGGTTGAAAGTTAGACGAGGGTTTTCTGAGTATGCCCAGGTTGGGTAGAGAGACCCAGCGCATCGTAGATGACTTTCTGTTGAGGTTCTGCTCGTGTGGCTTTGCGAAGGTGAATCGTTTTGCCATCCTTACGACGCAGCACGACGGTTACCCGCTGTTGGTTTTCCATCTTGGAGCGCAGGGTTTGCCAACTGTTGTGAATACCTTGAGTCTTGAGTGGGTAACGCAAAGTCTGCACCAGATGGTACGCAATCAATGTAATGAAAATATGCCCATTCACCCGTTTTTCTGTGTGATGGTAGATGGGACGCATTCCCAG
>Ga0114934_10000837_pt1 | contig 19956 bp, 11 predicted proteins | sample 4SBtaG_2_FD_99695 | JGI IMG/M metagenome (GOLD analysis project Ga0114934, IMG submission 99695) | Deep subsurface microbial communities from Kolumbo volcano to uncover new lineages of life (NeLLi) - 4SBTROV10_white metaG | ecosystem: Environmental > Aquatic > Marine > Volcanic ...
AATGGATTTTAACACTTGAATACGCATTTTCACACAGTCTCTGCTATCCCTGCCGCTCGCAATGCGACGTAGAGGGGGACGCCATTGTAAAATTGATAATTGAGAGTTGATATAATTATTGCCACGAAAATCTAAACCCTCAACAATCCAACAATTTAACAATTTAATCATCCAACAATTAAAAACTAAAAACTAAAAACTAACAATTAACAATTATAACAATTATAACAATTAACAATTATAACAATTATAACAATTATAACAATTATAACAATTAACAACCAAAAACTAACAACTAAAAACTTTTTTTTATTTTTGAATGAATTTTATAGTTTTAAAAATTAGAAAACAGAATGTTATGAAAGCAAAATATATTTTCACAGATAAAAAAGATTTAAACACAAAAATTGTTGCAGACTACCGGCCTGCAAGTAGTGTAGTTACATTTTCGCCAGACGGACAACTGATGGCTACTGCCGGCTGGCAAGGAGTTAGAATTTACAGGTTTAACAATGCTAATCCTATTTTAATTACTACATTAAAAGACCATAGTCGGAGTGTTAGTTCAGTCAGTTTTTCGCTCGACGGCAATTATCTTGCCTCTGGCTCAAGAGACAACACTGTAAAAGTCTATTCAGTATCAAATGGCCGTTTTTCTTTAATAAAAAGCCTTGATGACCATAGTTATGCGGTTACCACAGTCAGTTTTTCGCCAGACGGCAAGTATCTTGCCACTGGCTCTTCTGACCACACTGTAAAAGTCTATTCAGTATCCAATGGCAGTTTTAGCTTAGTAAAAAGCCTTGATGACCATCGAGCCTTTGTTACCTCAGTCAGTTTTTCGCCAGACGGCAAGTATCTTGCTACTGGTCCAAGGGACAATACTGTAAAAGTCTATTCAGTATCTAATGGCAGTTTTTCTCTAATAAAAAGCCTTGAAGACCATAGTGGTTGGGTTAAGTCAGTCAGTTTTTCGCCTAACAGCAAGTATCTTGCCAGCGGAGGAGCAGATGGAACAATTATTTATAAAGTAACAGAAATTTTGCACTCTGCAATTTTAAGTGTAACAAATTCTACTTTTACAGATAAAAACAACAATGGTATTTTGGAGGCAGGGGAAAATGCTGCTATTACATTAAATATACAAAATATAGGGAAAGGTAGAGCTAATAATCTTGGTTTTTCTATCAATGTTTCACCTGATGTTCAAGGTATATCATACACTTTGCCTTCTGCAATAGACATTGAACCAAATGAAACAAAAACAATCACAATTCCAATTTCAACAACAGTAGATTTACCAACGAAAAACCTGAGCATAAAGTTAAGTTTTACAGAAGACAATGGTTTTCAGCCAGTTCCTATTTTGTTTAATGTTACAACTAAAAAGTTGCCTGCACCTGAATTAAAACTCACTACTAATGCAAACAGTGTAGCAAAACAAAGTACAGCAAATGTTACTTTTCAGATACAAAATACTGGAATAGGCAAAGCCGAAGATGTAAAAATAAAATAAAGCCTGCCTCAATATGTTTATTCCACAGATAAAATAGAGTATGATTTGGGTAGCATAGTTTCTCATCGCAGTGACCTTCTTTGTGAGCAAGTCCTTCAAATAATTGCGAAATTCTAACTCTAAAGATTTTATTTTAAGTATATTCAAACGTTTTTGTATAAATATTGCTTTTTGTTTATTTTATTTACCTAATGAGCGTAATCGAGCCACTTTCCAGTAGTGTTTCTCCCGTTATATATCTACCAGAAGCACGCCATATATATACATCAATTGGCAATGGATTGCCATCAATCGTCCCATCCCATAAATCTGTGTCGTATTTGTTTGTCTTAAATATCAAATGCCCTCGTCTGTCATATATTTCAACTGTGCAATTTTTTACACCGTAATAAAAGGGTATTAAATAATCGTTTATTCCATCTCCGTCGGGGCTAAAGGCTGTTGGAAATGTAAAATACAGACTATCTAAAATGTATACCGCATTTTCTTTTACCAGTTCGCCATAACATTGATTTGGAGAATAGGCTTTCAATTTAACAGTGTAAGAACCTGAATGTGAGTAATAGTGAGTTTCATCTGTATTAGACGATAACGTAGAATCTCCAAAGTCCCAAATATAGTATGTTGCTCCTGTTGAATAATTAGTAAACTGTACAGGATTATTTATCGACTGAGTGTCAGGTGCAACATCAAAATTTACATCTGGAGTAGGATAAACTTGAACAAATCTGGCAGTAGAATCTTTTAATCCACAATTACCGTATGCATATAAATAAACTAAGTAGTTACCATCTTCTGTGAATTCGTAAGTTGTATTCGTGTCGGTGCTGAATGTATTATTGTCGAGAACCCATTTGTAATCAATAGAATTACTCGAAATATTGGTAAATTCAACTTGAAGCGGTTTGCACCCAGCACTTTTATCTATTAAATACTCAGCTTGTGGTGATATTGCTGTAATAAAAACTGTTTTTATAACTGTATCAATACATCCGAAAGAATTTTCTGCAGATAACGAAATATCAAAATTCCCGCATGAGCTATATGAATGGTCTATAGGTTGAATACCAGTGAAAGTGTCTCCATCACCAAAATCCCAATAATAGTTGCTGTATTGAGTTGCTGTATTTGTTATATCTATAGTAGTGTCAGGATAATAGTGAATGCTTGTATCTATTGTAAAATCAGGGTTTGGTTGCTGTATTACTTCTATATATCTTGAACTTGTGTCAACACAAGTACTATGATATGAATAGCAGGTAATTTTAAAAGTCCTAGTATTATTAGATGTGTTTTCAAAAATATGAGTTGGTTCTTGAGAACTCGACTCTGTTGAATCGCTAAAATACCAATGATATCCACCATACGTAGAATCAGGAGTAAAAGTAACACTTAGCGGTGAACATCCTAAAGTGTCGCTAGCACTAAAATTTGCATAATTAAGAGGCTTGGAAAGGTAAACCGTATCTGATTGTGCCACACAATTATGTCCATCTATTATTGTAATCCAATAATAGCCTGAATCTAAATTGCTGAAAGTATTTGAAGATTGAATTATAGTATCATTCAAAATATAACTGTAGGGTAAAGTTCCTCCGTTTACATTGACAATAATTTTTCCATCTGTTCCATCATAACAACTTGGGCTTGTTGCATTCACTGAAAATATAGAGAGTTGTGTCGGTTCTATTATTGATATTGGTTGTGCATAGGATGCTAGGCAACCATTAGTATCTCTTACATTCACCAAGTATGTTCCTTCTGATAAGTTTGAAAATACATTTGTGTCAGCCCAATTCACCCCGTTGTCAATAGAATATTCATAAACACCATTGCCTCCTGTTGCGTTTATAGTAATCGAACCATCGTTCATTCCATAACAACTAATGTCTGTTTTATGTATATTGGAAATTTGAACAGCTGTAGGCTCTGTCACAACAAACGAATTGGATGTTTCGAAACAGGCATTATCATCCATAATGGTAACATAATATGAACCGGCAGGAACATTATAAAAAATATTTGAGTCTTGATAAACAGAAGGTGATTGATTTACAGGACAGTAAGAATATTGTATTGGAGCTGTTCCTCCAGATGCTATTACTTCAATTTCGCCTGAATTGTCTCCGTAACAAGTATTTACATTAGTATAGTAAACAGTATCAAGTATTAGTTGTGTTGGTTCATAAATATCTGTAGATGAGTGAACTCTACAATTGTAGTTGTCTTTTACTATTATATCATAATGCCCTGGTAGTACAGATGTAAATTGATTGCTAACTTGAAATGATAAACCATTATCTATCGAGTATTTTAACTGAGGTTGACCTCCGGTAGCTGTAATAAAAATTTTCCCATCTCCATATCCAAAGCATCTAATATCGTATGATAAAACAGAATCAATAACAAGGGTGTCGGGTTCAATAATTGTTTCTTCCCATCCAATTATTTCGCAATTGTTTTGATCTTTAACTCTTGTGTAATATGTGCCTGCATACAAATTTTCGAAGAAACCTCCATTATCAAAGTAAGTATTTCCATTATCAATAGAATAATATAATGTACCTGTTCCTCCACTTGCATTTATAGTTATTGTTCCGATGGGTTCACCATGACAGGTATCAACATCAGTATGGTCTTGACTGTAAATAGTAATTTGAGAAGGTTGTGTAATTGTAACTTGAGAGCCTAGTCTTGTACAATTGTGAGAATCTTTTACAAATGGCCAGTAACCGGTTCCTGCATGAACATTATCAAAAAAGTTGCTGTCCTGAAAACTTTGCCCATTGTCTATTGAATATTGATAGGGTTCTGTTCCGCCTGAAACGAAGATGGTTATTGTTCCTTCTGCTGAGTCATAACAACTTTGCACATTAGTAGATAAGACAGAGTCTATAAGAAGTGTATCAGGTTCATATATATGCAATGTATCTCCGAATATTTTGCAATTGTTCTCATCTCTAATAGCAATTCTGTATGAGCCTGAACCAACATAAATTGTTGAATCATTGTTATATGGGAAAGAAATTCCATTGTCTATTGAATAATATAAATCACCTGTTCCTCCTATTGCGCTTACAGTTATTGTTCCGTCATTTGAACCATTACAAATCACATCTGATTTTGAAGTACTTGTAATAGTAATAGAATCTGGTTGAGTTATTGTTATTGTTGAATCCCAATTTTTTTCGCACAAATTATCATCTCTTACTACTATGTTATAATCTCCGGCAGGAAGACTATCAAATATGAATGAAGATTGAAATGTTAGTCCACCATCAATAGAATAAGAAAAAGGTTCTGTTCCTTGTGATGCATATATTTGAATTTTTCCTGTGTTGTAACCATAACAAGTCGTCACATCATAATAATTTACATTGTCAATTTTCAATTCTGGTGGTTGAATTATTGAAACTGAATCGGCAGAATCAACACAAGCGTTTGCATCTTTGATATATGGATAATAAGTTCCAATGTTCAGATTTGTAAAATTATTTGAAGTGGAATAATTATTTCCATTATCTATGGAATATGAAATTGGAGAGGTCCCTCCATGTGCATAAATTGTAATTTCCCCATTAGAGTTTCCAAAACAACCTGTAACGTTCTGTGAAGGTGTTGAATCTAAAACCAAAAGTGAAGGTTGAGAAATAGTAATAGTATCGCCAATTGCAGAACAATTGTTTTGATCACGAACCAAAATGTTGTAAGTTCCTGCATATAAGCTGTCAAAATATCCACTTGTTTGAAAACTAAATCCGTTGTCAATAGAATATTCAATAATGCCTGTGCCCCCCGATGCACTTATAGATATTGTTGCGTTATTATCTCCATAGCATCCTGTAACATTTGTATGATTGGTTGAATTAATTTGGATACTTGTTGGTTCTGTGATTGTAAGGTTCGTTGTAGTGTCTAAACAACCGGCATTATCTTTTATTATAACAGAATATGTTCCTGCACAAATTCCAGTAAAATCAGAACTTGTTTGAAATATAGGGGTCGCACTTGTGTCAAGTGCATATTTAAGTGGTGTATATCCTCCTGATGAAGTTATGCTTATTGTTCCGTTGCAATCTCCATGACAAGTCGATACATCTGTTGTGTTAGTTTCTAAAATATTTATCATATAAGGACATTCAATTTTTACTGGGTCTCCTGTAGCAATACAACCATATGAATTTTTAACATATATATTATAGAGACCTGTGTCCAAACCCGGGAATGTGTCATTTGATACAAATGGCCCTCCGGGTGAATCAATAGAATATGTGAAAGGAGCCCCATCTCCTGTTGCTTCAATTACTATTTGTCCATTATGAGAATAAATACAAGGATCAACATTTGAATGACTTGTTGATATTTGAGTTGTTGCTGGTTCAAATACGGTTATTATTCCTCCGAATAAAGTTGCACCAGAAGTATCTTTAACAAATACAGTGTAATCTTTTCCTGATAAACCTGTAAATGTATGTGTTGGTGATGAGTCATATACATATTCTGTATCAATATCACCATTTATGGAATAATAATAACCCGGAAAACCACCGTTTACACTAATTGTAATAGAGCCATCTGCATAGCTGCCACAAGTTACGTCAACGTGAGAAGTGTCTGTTATTTTAAAATCTCGTATTTCAATATTGTCAATAGCAATATCACTCGAATCAGAAAAAGCTGTTTCTGCTTTGAATCTGATACGAACATTTGATTTTCCTGCAAAATCTTCTAAAGAAACAAAAGCATGATTCCATTGATTTCCGTGATCATTAAATGCATTCCAAACTTCCACCGAATCAGAACCTTGCAAAACAACTACATATAAGTTTCCAATGTCATAACCATACATATGATAATCAAATGAAAGAATAGGAAGTGTATCGTTTGAAAAATCAAAAGTTGCTTCTAAAATAGCACTTTTAGGCGGATTATAATTATCTGTTGCTTCAATATATGCGTAATATATTCCATCACTAGCAGAATTTGGACCTGTTCCCGAAGTTGGCGTTGGGCCAGAGTTTCTTATCCAGTCCATCTCATCTAAAGGAGCAGATAATTGATTCCAAATACCAAAATCTGTTTCAAAACTTTCTGTATATGGAAGTTGACTATATAAGTTAACGAATATAGATAAAAAAATTGCGGTTAATAAGTATTTTTTCATATTTGCGTGCACCTTTTTTATATGACAAATATAAATAAAAAAAAGTTGCTTTTTGACATCTCTAAAAAGATTTTAAATTTGTAAAAATAAAGTCTGTAAAATGAATTATGAATGGATAATAAAAAAATCTGCAGAATTTGAACAAATTGCAGATTTGTCTAGCAAATTGAACAATTTAAATGGTAAATTAACAAATATCCTTATAAACTTAGGTGTTGATAATTTCCAAAAAGCCAAAGAATTTTTCAGACCTGATTTATCTGGTATTCACGATCCTTTTTTGATGAAGGATATGCTAAAAGCTGTTGAAAGACTCCAAAATGCTATTGAAAACAAGAAGAAAATTTTAGTTTATGGCGATTATGATGTTGACGGCACTACATCAGTAGCTGTAGTTTTTGATTTTTTATCCAATTATACTAAAAATATAGATTATTATATACCCGACAGATTTATAGAAGGTTATGGTATATCAATAAAAGGAATTGACTATGCTGCAGAAAATAATTTTGATTTGGTAATCGCTCTTGATTGCGGAATTAAGGCTGTTGATAAAATTGAATATGCAAATAGCAAAAATATTGATTTTATAATATGTGATCATCACACCCCGGGTGAGGTTGTTCCCGATGCTGTAGCTATACTAAATCCAAAGCAGGTTGATTGTCCATATCCATACAAAGAGCTATCAGGTTGTGGTGTTGGTTTTAAATTTATGCAAGCATTTGCTCAGAGAAATAACATAGATTCTAAAAAGGTATTTGAATATTTGGACTTGGTTGCCATAAGTATTGCTTCTGATATTGTTCAAATTACAGGTGAAAACAGAATTTTGGAAGCAATTGGAATTGAAAAACTTATGAATACTAATAAAAATGGACTTAAAGCATTATTGTTTACTGCTGGATTGGTTTCAGAAACAGATGAATCAAACAAAAACTCAAAAAATATTTCTGTTTCAGATATAGTTTTTAAAATTGGGCCAAGAATAAATGCTGCAGGAAGAATGGATCATGCTAATGCTGCAGTTGAATTGCTTACTGAAAAAGATTTTGATTCGGCCAGAGAATTTGCTAATGAACTTAATACTCTTAACAGCGAAAGAAAAGAGATTCAAGACACTATTTTTAACGATGTAATTGATATTTTTGAGAAAAATACAGAGCTTTTGGAAAAAAAATCAATAGTAGTACATAATGAACATTGGAATAAAGGTATCATAGGCATAGTAGCTTCAAAAATAGTAGAGAAATATTACAAACCTACAATTATTCTTACAAAGTCAAATGGAAAATGGACAGGCTCGGGTAGGAGTGTTACAGGTTTTGACTTGTATAATTCAATTGATAAATGCAGCCATCTGCTTCATAGTTTTGGTGGACATAAATACGCTGCAGGATTGACAATAGAAGAAGAAAATCTGCAGGAATTTATTGATACATTCGAAAATATTGTTTCTGCTTCGATTACTTCAGATCAACTTAATCCTAAACTTGTAATATCTGATATTTTGCGATTTGATGAAATAGACAATAGATTCCTAAATGTATTGTCTCAATTTGCACCATTTGGTCCGGGAAATATGCAGCCTGTTTTTGTTACTTTCAATGTTAGAGATACAGGGCAGAGTATACAGATTGGAAAAAATTTTGAGCATTTAAGGTTAGAAATAAAAGACGAAAGTGGTTCTGTTTTATCAGCTACAGCATTCGGAATGGGACATTTGTTCGACTATGTTCAGAAATATCCATTCGATATTGCTTATACAATTGTTGAAAATTATTGGAATGGAAAAAAAACTTATAATCTCAATGTAAAAGATATTCGGTTTAAGTTATAAAAAACAAAATCCGCGATTAAGTTGGATTTTGTTTTTCTTTATTTTTTGCAAAATACTCTTCTAATGCTTTTTCAGCCTGCATTCTTCCAATACTAATTAGCTCGTGTGCTTTGTCAAAATCCAAAAGCTTGGCAGAGTCAGAAGGTAAATTTATTAAGATATCTGGTTTGTACTTTTCAATAGTTAAATCTGCAATTTTATTCACCATTGTATCAGTTGATATTTCAAGTAATTTTATATAACCAATACTTTTTTTATCTTCTTTGTTGATTGATTCTTTGATTTTCTTTTGCCATTCTTTTAAAAATTTGATAAATGATGATAATTTTTGTTTTTCATCTTTGTGAGTTAAGTGGTATTCTTCTACCAAATTGTTGTATTTAAGTTTATAATCATATAAATTGACAACTACTAATATATCTCCTTCTTCACGTTTTACTTGACTTATAGGCACAGGGTTCAAAACACCTCCATCTACCAACAAAGTTTCATTATATTCTACAGGTGTGAAAAAATCAGGAACAGAAACAGAAGCTCTTATTGCTTTAAAAACACTTCCTTCTCTAAATGCAATTTCTTTTATGTTTAATATATCTGTAGCAACTGCTACAAAAGGAATTATCAATGTCTCTATCTTTGTATCAGGTATAAAAGTTTTTAGTTTATCAAACATTTTTTTGCCTTTTACTATTCCTCCGCCTTTAATAGTAAAATCCATAAGTGATAAAATATCACGTCGTCTGAGTTTACAAACCCAATCCCTGAATTCAGTCATATAGCCCATAGCATATAATCCTCCTATGAGTGAACCTGCAGAAGTACCTGCTATTGCATTTATCTGGAATCCATATTTCTCCAATACTTCAATTGCTCCAATGTGTGAAAGTCCTCTTGCACCACCTCCTGATAATACTAATGCTATCTTTTGTTTTGAATCCATTTGTTCTTGATTTATATATTTTCCTTTTTCTGTGAAGGCAAAGATAACACAATTACAAAGATCGAATGTAAAAAAAAATTTTTTAATATTTTTTTTTGAATTTTAAGATTAGTCCAAAATTTTAATTAAATCTTAGATATAAATTGTATATTGGAGTATTCTTTCATTAAATGAAACATTTATTATTTTAGTTCAACTTATGTTTACGCAAATATTTTTTGCGTTCTCTTTTATATTTTTTACGTTCTTTTGGGCTTAGTGGCTTACAAGTAACTCTTGTTCCACCTATAACATAGCATTCAAAAGGTATTCGAGTTTTGTAATCTGCCCAAACAACATTTGCGTGGATTATTTCAAGTGTTTTATATATAAAAAGTTGTATTGTCTTTGCCTCTTTTAGGTCTATTTGTGATTCAGGAGAAGGGTATGTTCTAAAACAATATGAATTGTTGTTTGAATTTTCGATAATATACAATGTATAGTCATCTAAGTCAGTCCAATTTTCGATATATGTATAGTCAGGAATATTATCTATTTTTAGAGAATCTATCAAAGTGAATATTTTTTCAATTTGATTTAAATTCAAGTCATAGCTAAAATAAAAAATTCTATTACTCGGTGTTTCTCCGTATATGTTACATTCTTCTACCCAGTTTGTTATTTTTCCATATTTCTTGTCATTTTTGTCTATCCAAACATCTATTACTTGTTTATCTGTCCAAAGTCTATAAGTCCTTTTGTTTTGGCTATTTTTTACGTTATTCAGTTCAATTTTTTTACCTAAATTTTTGCTCCATATATACCAAAAAGATGAGTCGCCTTCTAAACATAGTTTAGTTTGAATATCTACTTGAGCATATACATTTAAAGAAAATATTAATGTAAAAAGTATAAAAAGATTTTTCATATTAAGATTTTTCATATTAAGATTTAATTTATGAATAACAAAAAATTAGCCAAAATTACTTATTTTTTTCAATCTTTCAAAATCTATAATATTTATTTTTTGTTTATTTATTGTTCTTAGCAGTAATGCATAAAGATATTTTTTATTATTAATTAAATGAGAGTGAAATGACAAATAAATTTCTGAATTATCCTTTAGCTTTGCACAAACTTTAGATTTTGAATTTCAAAATAAATATATAAATTTTTTATTTTTAAATTTTACCTAATTATTTCTCAATTTTAGTTTATCTTTTGCTTGTTTTATTTTAGGTTTTTATACAAATAAAGATAATCTTTTACGCTCAACTGTTCGGCTCTTTTTGCCAGTAAATCATCATCAATCATTGAAGTGTCGTAAAATTTAATAGCGTTGCGCATAGTTTTGCGACGTTGATTGAAAGCTGCTTTTACGATATTTTTGTATCTTTTAAAATCAGTAATATCAGGTTGATTTTCAAGTTTAGTAATTTTTATAACTGATGAATGAACTTTGGGAGGTGGATTAAATAATTCGGGTCCAATAGTAAAAAGTAATTCAGTTTTAAAGAAAGTTTGAAGCAAAACACTTAGAATTCCATAAACTTTGCTACCCGGGGCTGAAACAATTCTTTCTGCAACTTCTTTTTGAATCATTACGACAGCTTGTTCTATCATTTCTTTATTTTCCAATAATTTGAAAAAAATGGGTCCAGTGATGTTATAAGGTAAATTGCCAATAACAAGCAATGGTGATTTGAAATACTTGTTCAAGTCAAGTTTTAAAATGTCTCCTTTGATAATTTTGTTAGAAACTTCTGGAAGGTTTAGTTTTAAAAATTCAATTGCTTCGTAGTCTATTTCTGATACTTTTAAATTGTAATTGTTTTTTTTTAGCAAAAATTTGGTCAAAACACCTTTGCCCGGTCCAATTTCCAGACAATCGATTTTTTCGTTTTCTTTTTGGTATGTGAGAGCCTCAACAATTTTTTCTGCTACTAATTCATCGTTTAAAAAATGTTGTCCCAGACTTTTTTTTGCTTTCATTAAAAGTTCATTTGAGCGTTTTCAAAAGAAGGATTTTGTTTGTCTTTGTCCGAAACTTTAGCTTTGTCAATAGGAATTTTCCAATCTATATTCAATGTTGGAGAATTGTATATTATTCCACCTTCGTTTTCTTTGCTATAAAAATTATCGCATTTGTAAGAAAAAACAGCTTTTTCACTCAAAACAGAAAATCCGTGAGCAAAACCTCTTGGAATTAGCAGTTGTAAAAAGTTTTCGTCACTGAGCTCAATTGAAAAATGTTTGCCGAAAGTTGGAGAATCTTTTCTAAGGTCAACAGCTACGTCCAATACTTTACCCTGTAAAACTCTTACAAGTTTTGCCTGAGCCATTGGGTTTAGTTGATAATGCAATCCTCTAATTACTCCATAGCTCGACAAAGATTGATTGTCTTGAACAAAATTATAATCTAGTCCGTTTTCTTTGAATTTTTGAAGATTATAAGCCTCAAAGAAATAACCTCTTTCGTCTTTGAAAATTTTTGGTTCAATAACAAAAAGACCTTTTATTCCAGTATCAATTAATTTCATTTACATTTTTATTTGCTTCTGCAATATTATTCCATTTTTTGCTAAAAAGTAATAACAAAATTACGCCAATTGTAATTGAACTATCAGCGATATTGAAAATAGGTTCAAAGAATTTGAAAATTTTACCGCCAACCAAAGGCCAATTATGAGGGAAATGAATAGTAAACAGTGGAAAATATAGCATATCTACAACTTTACCTTGTAGAAATCCTGCATATCCTTTGCCAATAGCGGTAAGATGTGCCGGACTTACCGACTCAATACTAGAATAAAAATGGCTGGGAGAAAAAATAAGTCCATAAAACATACTATCAATTAAATTACCCAATGCACCTGCAGTTATCATTGCAAAAGAAATTAACAGAATTTTTGGTACAGGTTTTTTAGATAATTTGATGATATAGAATACCATAAATGTGATAATAATAAGTCTGAATATAGTAAGAATGTATTTTCCTAATTTACCCGGAAGTTCCATTCCAAATGCCATTCCGTTGTTCTCAATAAAATATAACTGAAACCATTTTATATTCCATTTCCAATGAAGGAAGCTATTTTCTCCTATTGACATATTTGATTTGACCCAAATTTTGAGACTCTGGTCAATAATTAAGATAAATAGAATAATAGCAAAAGTGAAAATTATATTTTTTCTATTGTTTTTATTGTCTAACATTTTACTATATTTAAATTAAAATGTCAATAAAGGTGAAATTTTTAGAGTTTCGCTAAATATTTATAATCACCAATAATTGACATTTCAAAAATTCTAATTATTCGTCGTTGTTTTTTCTGTTCTTTTTTGCATCAATGCTAAGAGTTGCGTGTGGCACAGCTCTTAGTCTTTCTTTAGATATCAACTTGCCTGTCTTACGACATATTCCATAAGTTTTGTTTTCAATTCTGATTAAAGCTCTTTCCAATTCATTGATAAATTTCAATTGTCTTTGAGCTAATCTGGCAGCCTCTTCTCTTCCCATTTCAAAACTACCGTCATCAATACCTTTGTAAACTGGAGCTGTATCTTCATCAGAATTATCACCTTTGTGGGTAATAATACTCATATATAAGTTATAGCTTTCTTTTGCCTTTTGTAATTTTTCTAGTATAAGTAATTTGAATTCTTCTAATTCCTCGTCGCTATATCTTGTTTTTTTTGTTTTTTCTTCCATAGTCGTAATTTTAATTTTTGCTCAAGTTTTGAATTTTAATTTTTACTATAATACCATTAATATCAAATTCCGTTGCTTTATCGATATTGTTATTGTCAGAGAAAACAATATCTTCAGCAAGTGTTTGTGTTTTTATAAATTCAGAAAAATTATTAACTGATTTTGATAATTCATTGTTTGATGAAATTGTTACATTAATTTTGTCAGTTACATTAAAGTCTTGTTCTTTTCTATAATTCTGAATTTTGTTTATCAATTCACGTGCAAATCCTTCTTGTTTTAAATCTTCTGTTATAGTAATATCTAGAGCGACAGTATATTTTCCGTCGGTTTCTACCAACCATCCCGGAATGTCTTTTGTAAGAATTTTTACTTCGTCGATATTTATTACTATTTGTTCATTATTTAAGTCTATAGTTAATTCTTTTTTGTCTTCAAAATCTGCTATTTCTTCTTGTGATAAATTTTGTAAAGCCTCAGACACTGCTTTCATATTCTTACCTAATTTCTTACCTAATTTTTTGAAATCAGGTTTAATATTTTTAACAATAACACCCGAACTATCTTTCAAAAATTCTATTTCCTTGATATTTATCTCATTCTTTATGATGTCTTCAACAGCCGTTATTTTTTCTTCTGTTGTTGAATCTAGCACAGGTATCATCAATTTTTGAAGAGGCTGACGAACTTTTATTTTGGCTTTACGCCTCAAAGATAGTGCCATAGAAGAAATTTTTTGTGCCAAAAACATTTTTTCTTCTAAAACAGAATCTATGTAGTTTTCATTAGCTTTAGGAAAATCTGATAAATGTACAGATTCGCTGTTTATTTTATTTGAAACGTCATTTAAATCTTTGAATAATCTTTCGGAATAAAATGGTGCAATTGGTGCTATCAATTGTGCAACTGTTGTCAGACATTGATATAATGTTTGGTAAGCTGCAATCTTATCATCGTCATATTCTCCTCCCCAAAAACGTTTACGGTTCAAACGCACATACCAGTTGCTAAGATGGTCAATTACAAATTCCTGAACTGCTCTGTATGCTTTTGTTGGATTATAATTGTTCAATTCTGTTTCTACTTCTTTTATTAAGCTATTCAACAATGAAATAATCCATCTGTCTGAGTCTGGTCTATTTTCTACAGGAATTTCTTTTTCTGCAAAAGTGAATCCGTCGAGATTTGCGTAAAGAGCAAAGAATGAGTAAGTATTGTAGAGTGTTCCGAAGAATTTTCTGATTACTTCTTCAACACCGCTTACGCTGAATTTAATACTTTCCCAAGGAACAGAATTTGTCATCATATACCATCTGATTGGGTCTGCTCCGTATTTATTGAATAACATAAATGGATCAACAATATTTCCTTTTCGTTTTGACATTTTTTCTCCTTGTTCGTCGAGAATAAGGCCGTGAGAAAGAATGTTTTTCATTGCAACGCTATCAAATAACATTGCACCAAGAGCGTGTAATGTATAAAACCATCCTCTTGTTTGGTCAACACCTTCTGAAATAAAGTCAGCAGGGAAATTGTTTTTAAAAACTTCTTTGTTTTCAAAAGGATAATGCTGCTGAGCATAGGGCATAGCTCCTGAATCAAACCAAACGTCAATCAAATCGCTTTCGCGATACATTGGTTTGCCTGATTTTGAAACTAAAATTATATTGTCCACATAAGGTCTGTGCGGGTCAAAATTATTGTAATTTTCTGCAGAAAAGTTTCCTACTTCAAATTTTTCTAATGGATTTTTGTCCATCAATCCTGCTTTTACAGCTTTTTCTGCTTCGTTTTTCAATTCTTCATAAGAGCCAATGCATATTTCTTCGCTACCGTCTTCTGTTTTCCATATTGGAAGTGGTGTTCCCCAATAACGTGAGCGTGACAAATTCCAGTCAACCATATTATTCAACCATTCACCGAAACGGCCTTCACCAGTGGATTTTGGTTGCCAGTTGATAGTATTATTGAGTTCTATCATTCTGTCTTTTAAAGCAGTTGTTTTGATAAACCAAGAATCCAAAGGATAATAAATAATCGGTTTGTCAGTACGCCAACAGTGAGGATATGAGTGTTCGTGTTTTTCTGATTTTAAAAGTTTACCTTCTTGTTTCAACTGAACTATAATGTCAACATTTACATCACCGTCAGCTCCATCATATTCTGGACGTACAAGTTTACCTGCATAAGGACCTGCTTGTTGAGTGAAAGCACCTGTTCTGTCAACCAAAGTCAGTGAACCGATTCCGTTTTGCTTTGCAACTCTGAAGTCATCAGCACCAAAGCTAGGAGCAATGTGCACGATACCAGTACCATCATCTGTTGATACATAGTCGCCTATAATCACTCTGAATGCGTCGCCATCTTCGGGTTGAGTATAAGGTAAAAGTTGTTCGTATCTTATTCCGTCAAATTCTGCTCCCTTGTATTCTGCTAAAACTTTGAAAGGAATTTTTTTGTCGCCTGCTTTGTAAGCGTCGAAATCTAATTGCTGATTTTCATCAGAAAGATAATTTGGACGTAACTGCTTTGCAATAAAAATTGTAATAGGTTCGCCTGAATAAAGGTTGTATGTTTTTATTTTTTGATAGTCAATTTTGGCACCAACAGCCAAAGCTGTGTTTGAAAGCAAAGTCCACGGAGTAGTTGTCCATGCTGAGAAATAAAGGTCAGTATCCACATCTTTGAAAAATTTTTCGCTTTCTTCATTTCTAATAACTTTGAACAAAACAGTAGCTGTAGAATCTTTTACATCACGGTAACAACCGGGTTGATTTAGTTCGTGAGAGCTAAGACCTGTGCCAGCTGCCGGTGAGAAGGGTTGAATTGTAAAACCTTTGTATAATAAGCCTTTTTTGTATAGTTCTTTTAAAAGATACCAAAGAGTTTCGATATATTTGTGGTCGTATGTAATGTAAGGGTGGCTCATATCTAGCCAATAGCCCATTAGTTCAGTCAATTCTTCGAATTTGTCCTGATATTTCATTACTTCCTTACGACAGGTTTTGTTGTATTCTTCTATTGAAATTTTTTTACCGATGTCGTCTTTACGAATTTGAAGTAATTTTTCGACTTGAATTTCTACTGGTAAACCGTGTGTATCCCAACCTGCTTTTCTTTCTACCAAATGACCTTTCATTGTCTGATAGCGACAAAATAAGTCTTTGATTGCTCTTGAAATAGTGTGATGAATACCGGGCATACCGTTTGCAGAAGGAGGTCCTTCAAAGAAAATAAATGGTTTAGAATTTTTTCTTATTTCTAAACTTTTTTGAAATGTATCATTTTCTTTCCAAAAATCAGTTATTTCTTTACTACGTTTTGGCAAATCCAAGCCTTTGTATTCTGCGAATTTCATTATTTTTCTTGTTTATTTACTGATTTTCAATAGGTTAATAAATAACAATAATTGTATTGAGTTTGCAAAATTACTAAAATTTACATATTTTAAAAATTATATTGAAAATTTTATACTTATACAATTTTATAGTAATTTAATTTTTTTTATTTGCATATCAAAAGTGGGAGTGATTATATATAATTTTGTTTAGATAAAATTATTTATTGAAATAAATTATAAAATTTTAAGTTGTTTATTTTTAGTATGTTATGCTCTGGTTGATTTCTTTTCTTTTCACTTTGTCTAGTTTTGCGATGCTTGATTTAGCTAACAGAGTGAAAATGTTTTGGTTATCCACGAATAGAAATTCAACATATAGAGATTATTTATACTGAGTTTAAATTTTTTGGATTTATATTTAAAATATTATATTAGGTGCCAATTAATAAGTGTCTATATATTAAAATGTTATAAAAGTTTTGCTCAATCAATATTAACAGTAGCTAAGTGAATTTAGAAATAAATTTGTATTTTTTTTAATAGTTTATATTTTTATAGATATTTAAAAAATCTCATAATGAGAAAAACACAATTAACTATTATATTTGTATTTTTTCAATATATTTTATTTTCACAAACCGGTCAGTTATTCGTTAACAATTATCCACCATATCAGTATAATGGAGAAAGCCAAATATGGTGTGTTACACAGGATAATAGAGGTGTTATGTATTTTGGCGGAAATCAGTATATCTTTGAATTTGATGGTGTTTCTTGGACCAAAATCCAACTAAAAAATCAGATACAAGCTATTTGATCAATGGGTGTTGATTCTAAAGGTCGTTTATATGTTGGTGGAGTTGGAGAGATGGGCTATTTAGAACCTGATTCAAAAGGGGAAATGCAATATGTATCTATTGTTGATGAAATAGATTCTGTACATAGGAATTTTACAGATTTATGGACTATTGGTATTGTAAATGATGTTGTATATTTCTGTTCAGAAGAATATCTTTTTAGATACGACCCCAAAGCAGAACATAAAATAATTACTATAAGCGATAGTCTTAATTACTTTTTATTGTATCAGGTCAATGATGAAGTTTTTGTGTCAACTAGAAAAAGAGGAATTTTTAAAATAGATGGAGATACATTAAAGTCATTACCATTTAGCGATAGATTAACTCCTTGGTTAATGTTGCCATACCAAAAAGATAAATATCTTATTGTCAGCACAGAGCTTTGGGTTTACGATCCATACAATCTAGATACGAATAAAATAATAACTAAAGAATATTTTGATCCAAATGAACTAAAAAAGACAGAAGAACTGTTGCAAAAAAGCCAGATATATATAGGTTCTGCATATATGGAAAATGGAACGTATGCTTTGAGTTCAATAAAAAATGGTATTATAATAATTGACGACAAAGCAAGAGTAGTGAATGTCATAAATAAAGAATCAGGATTAAATACAAATACTATACATTATTTATTTCTGGACAAACAGAAACAGCTTTGGAGTGGAACTGCATTCGGAATATCAAATATTGAAATAAATTCACCTTTTCAGTTTTTTAACGATAAAAATGGGATAGACGGAATTTTTTATTCTACATTTAGAAAGAAAAATATACTTTATTCAAGTACAAATATTGGTTTGTACTATTGGCAAAATGGTAAATTTAATGGTATTCCTCAAGTAACAGGGGAGAATTCTATGCAAGTATTTCCTCCAACCGACTTAATAGTTCCGGGTAAAAAAGATACACTTACTATTTTGTATACTATTTTGGGGATGATAAAACTTGAAAATAAGAAAGTAAAACTCATAAATAATATCTATCCAAATTCAATTTATCAATCAAGATTCGATTCGTCAAAAGTTTACTTAACAGAAGATTATAATATGTTTGCTGCATCATTGAATGATGAGTTGGCAAATCCTGTTTTTATACATAAATTTGATTATATGCCATTGGTTATTGGAGAGTATGATAAAAATAATTTGTGGCTATTAAATGAAATAAAACCCGAATTATATAATATTAAAACTAACGAAATTACTTCATTCGAAAAAAATGAAGAGATTCAAGATGTGAAATTTCATAAAGGAGAGTACTTATTTGGACAACAAATTTTTTATACTAACAAAGGATTTTTTGTTTATGATAAAGCTGAAAAAAAATTCAAACAAAGTGAAAATCCTATATTGAGTTCTTTTAATGATATTGATGTTTTAAAGTTTGAAAATATAAATGATAGTCTGAATTTTGCAGATTTTATATTAAATGATAAAGAACATTTTGCATTGGTTCGAAACATAGATGATGTTGTAGTAAAAGATACTTTCCCATTCAATAGACTTTTAGGATACGAAGATTTTTTCATTGATGGCGATAGTTTGGTTTGGATAGTTTCTCCTAGAGCTATGTACAAATTTAACTTGAATTACAAAAGAGATTATAAGGTTCGAAACAAGGTATTGATACGAAAGATTATTGCTTCAGATTCAGTATTATTTGAAGGTGCTTTTTATTACAAAAAGGATAACAGAAAATATTTATCAGCAAATCAACAGGATGACTTTGATTTTGTAATTGATTATAGTAATAATAATTTACGTTTCGAATATGCTTTGCCTTATTATGATAATCCTACAGACAATCAATATAGTTACTGCTTATCAGGTAGAAAAAAAGTAAAATGGTCTGAATGGTCAAATATTACATTCAAAGAACTTTCTAATTTACCAGAAGGGAAATATGTTTTTAAGGTAAAAGCTAAGAATGATTATGGATACGAAAGTGATGTAACAGAATTAAGTTTCAGGATTTTGCCACCTTGGTACAAAACAATTTTTGCATACATTGTTTATTTTTTAATTTTAATTGGTATTGTGTGGATTATAGTAAAAATCAATTCATACAGATTGAAGAAAGAAAAGGAACATCTTGAACAAATTGTAAAACTTAGAACTTCTGAGATAAAACAGCAGAATGAAGAAATAAGAATACAAGCAAATCATTTGGCAGAAGTAAATGGTCAATTGATAGAAAAAAATGAAGAAATTAGAATTCAGAATGAGGAGATTACTGCAATTGCAGAAACATTGAAACAAGTAAATGCAAAAATTAGAGAGAAAAATGAATATATAACTGACAGTATTAATTATGCAAAAAAAATACAGGAAGCTATCTTGCCAAATGAAGAATTTATAAGTCAATATTTGCCTAAGCATTTTATTCTGTATAAACCAAAAGATGTTATCAGTGGCGATTTCTACTGGATTAGAAAAATCAAAAATCACGTGCTTATTGCAGTTGCCGATGGAACAGGACATGGAGTGCCCGGTGGATTGATTGCAATGCTTGGTACTTCGATACTTAATGAGACTGTTCGTCAGGAGGATATAACTAAACCTTCTGAAGTGCTTGAATTTATGCGTAAAACTATAAAATCGGT
>Ga0114934_10000840_pt1 | contig 19879 bp, 14 predicted proteins | sample 4SBtaG_2_FD_99695 | JGI IMG/M metagenome (GOLD analysis project Ga0114934, IMG submission 99695) | Deep subsurface microbial communities from Kolumbo volcano to uncover new lineages of life (NeLLi) - 4SBTROV10_white metaG | ecosystem: Environmental > Aquatic > Marine > Volcanic ...
AATGGGCTTTAAGCTTTTTAGAAAGCAAGGTCGAAAATATGGATAGAATTAAAGCCTTACGTCAAAAAAAGAGAGAAATAATTGAAGGGGCAGGCCATAACCAGAAAAAAAAGCTTTTTTATGATAAGGGCATGCTTCCACCACGGGAAAGGATCGAAAAGCTCTTGGATCAAGGGAGTTTTGTCGAACTTGATATGCTTGCAAAGCACCATTACCATGATTTTGGAATGGATAAAAGGGTAATTCCAGCGGATGGTGTTGTCACTGGTTATGGGACGGTTCATGGCAGGAGAGTATGCATTTATGCCCAGGATTTCTCGGCCCTTGGCGGGACTTACGGTGAGATGCATGGGAAAAAGATATGTGCTCTTATGGATATTGCTGCTGAAGTTGGAGTGCCTGTCATCGGTATATGTCATTCTGGGGGGCTTAGACTTCATGAGACCTTAGGGCCGATGGAAATGTTCGGGCAACTATTTAAGAGAAATAGTATTTATTCCGGAGTTATACCTCAAATATCCATTATCTTAGGGGTAGTGGCAGGCGGGCAGGCGTATTCACCTGGACTTACAGATTTTGTGCTTATGACTAAGGATAGTTGTACCTATATAGCAGGTCCTGCCTTTGTCAAGGCACAAACAGGTCAAGAAATCGACGACCAAGATTTGGGCGGAGCTGTTATGCATTCAAGAGTAAGTGGTTTGGTGGACATCCTAAGGGATAAGGAGGAAGAAATTTTCCGGGAAACAAGGAAACTTTTGAGCTTCTTACCGTCGAACTGGCATGAGTTTCCTCCTTACTTTCCAAATGACGATGACCCTAAAAGATGTGTGGATGCACTGAACTCTATTGTGCCTAAGGAGTCATATGAACCCTTTGATATGCACAAAGTCATTTGTCCCGTGTTTGACAACCAGGATTTTTTTGAACTAAAGCCGGAATATGCCATGAATGTGATCATAGGCTTTGCCAGATTATCAGGGCGAACGGTAGGGGTGGTGGCAAGCCAACCCGATTATTTAGGGGGCGTCATTGATATAAAAGGTGCAGAGAAAGCAGCAAGGTTCGTACGCTTTTGCGATGCCTTTAACATACCAGTAGTTACTTTTCAGGACTCTCCCGCTTTTATGATTGGGAAAGAAATGGAAGAAAACGGGATGATTTACAGAGGTTCCAAGCTTATTCATGCATATGCCGAGGCCACGGTGCCTAAGATCACGATAATTGTTAGGAAGGCTTATGCGGGGGCCTATATAGCAATGGGAAGTCAGTATATCGGTTCTGATCTGGTATATGCTTGGCCTAATGCAGAGATCTCCAGTGTAGCGGCAAAAACTGCGGCGAGTATTTTATTTAGGAAAGAAATAGCTAACGCAAAGGATAATAAGGAGATTGAGGCATTATTTCAGGATTATTATGACAAGTATGTGAATGCATTCCAGGCAGCGTCTCTTAGACACATCAATGACATCATTGAACCGAGCGAGACTAGGTCTGTTTTGATTAGTTCTCTCGAGCTGCTTCAAGGAAAAAATGAGAATAGACCAAAAAGAAAACACGGGAATATCCCGCTGTAATATCAAATAAGCAAGGAGCACAGTAGATGAGCTTTGACCTAAGTAAAGTAAGTAAAGATATTATTGCAATACAAAATATGGCCCGTAGATTTGCCCAAAATGAAATTCTACCCAGAGTGGCGGAAGATGAAAAAAATCATACTTTTCAGAGAGATATCGTCCAAAAAATGGGAGAGCTGGGTCTTTTCGGGTGCCCCATACCTGAAGAATACGGAGGGTCAGATCTTGGCTTTCTGGCTCATACTGCGGTTACTGAGGAGATATCAAAGGCCAGTGGGTCTCTTCGAGCTAGCTTTAATATGCAAACCATGGGGACTGCCAGGGAGATTTTTCAGTTTGGAACCGAGGAGCAGAAACAGAAATATATTCCCAAACTCATCAGCGCCGAGTATTTGGGGTGTATAGGTATCACCGAACCTAATGCAGGATCAGACGTCGGCGGCATGAAAACCAAGGCATTGAAACAGGGAGATACGTATATTTTAACTGGCTCAAAAAACTGGATTACCTATGCCCAAGTGGCTGATGTGGGGATTATTTACGCATATACGGATATACAACAAAAATACAAAGGGATCTCAGCATTCATTGTTGACATGGGTTTAAAAGGGATCAGTACCGGTCCTTCGCCTGAAAAACTAGGGTGGCGTGCAACTCCTACAGGAGATATATACTTTGATGATGTGGAGATACCCGCGGAAAATTTACTAGGACAAGAGGGCAGAGGCTTTGAATACTGTATGGCTTCACTTAATAACACCAGGTTGACGGCTGCTGCAGGTGCAGTGGGTGTGAGCCAGGGTTTAATCGATGAGGCCATTAAATATGCAAAAGAGAGAGAGCAGTTTGGTAGACCTATCGGAAAATTCCAGATGGTTCAGGAAGAGTTGGGCCGAATGATTGTAGAAACGGAAGCTGCCCGGCTACTGACGTACAGATGTGCCATGCAAAAGGATGCTGGGAATATTCACAATACCTTAGAGACGAGCATGGCCAAATATTATTCATGCGATGTTGCTTCGAGGGTGGCTGATGGAGCATTGAGGATACTTGGTGCTTATGGTTATTCAACCGAATATTCAGTAGAAAGGCTTCTTAGGGATGCCAAGCTTTACCAGATTCTCGAAGGATCTGCAAACATTCACAAAATGATTATTGCTGCTGATGCTTTAGGGTACAGGAAGGCGAACAAATGAACAATAAGAGGCAAAGGATTTTTATTCTCTTCTGAGTTTCTTTCGAACCGAATCCCTTTTATCATGGAGACTAAGCCATCTTTTGGCACAATGATTATTCACGATAATAGTAAATCATGAAAATGAAAGGGAGTCCAGAAAAAAATCAAAGAAATTAAAAATATCCCTTGGACTTTTTTAGGGGGGGCTATAAAGGTTAATTAAATTGATGGGGGGGCTGGATAGTTACGGAAAAATAAGATACGAGATATGTGATAGGAGGCTATCATGCAAGAGGAATTTCCAAAATATGGCTATGAATACCAGCTCAATTTGAAGAAGTTGCTGGAACACGCAGCAAAGATACACCCCAAATCAGAAATTGTTTACAAAGATGTTGCGCGAGAAGATTATGCCACATTGTTTGAAAGGTGTCAGCGTCTTTCAAACGCTCTCAAGAGGCTGGGGGTCAAACAAGGCTCAAAAGTTATTACTTTTGAGTGGAATACCCACCGTTTCCTTGAAATATACTTCGCTGTACCTTGTATGGGCGCGATAATGCATATGGGGAATCCTTTTCTGACGCCGCAACAGATAGTCTACATAATAAACAAAGCGGAAGATGAAATTTTAATTTTCAACAAAGACCTTGCTCCACTGATGGAGTCTATTAGCGGTGAATTAAAAACCGTTCGACATTATATAGTGCTAACGGATGATGGCGATCAACCTGAGGTGAAACTGAATCCAGTCTCGGAGTATGAGGAATTACTGGGCGCTACATCCCCATATTATGAGTACCCAGATCTTGACGAGAATACTGTGGCCTCTTTAAGCAATACAACTGGCACTACAGGGGACCCAAAGATATGTTTCTTTACTCATCGGCAGAATGTATTGCATGCACTTGTGTGGACAGTTATGCTTTTAGGCTTTTCAGGAGAAAGGGGTTTTGATGCGCGCCGTGATGTAATGATACCCCTTGTGCCCATGTTTCATGCTCATGGCTGGAGCCTTCCTTACATGGCCACACTTCTTGGATGCAAACAGGTGTTACCCGGCAGATTCGAGCCAAAATCCTTTTTGGATTTAATCAAAACAGAAAAGAACCCTGGACAGGGTGGCTATATGCAATGTGTTCCCACAATGCTTAATATGATTATCTCTCATCCAAAAATTGAGCAATATAAAGAGTATTTAAAGGGAGTCGTTTATGAAGCTGGTGGGGCACGGATCCCCATGGGTCTTGCCAGAAAAGCAAAGGGCCTCGGCATAGACCTCTGTGCTGGATGGGGCATGACAGAGGTATACACAAAAGTGGCATTACAATATGTGAAACCGCACATGTTTATGTGGCCAGAGGATAAGCAATTGGATTTTTTGACAAGAACGGGTATTGCAGTGCCCCTTGTAGAGCAGAGAGTGATAGATGAGAAGGGGAAAGATGTGCAAAGGGATGACAAGACAATCGGCGAAATTGTGCTAAGGGCTCCTTGGCTTACCGCCGGTTATTACAAGGACCCAGAGAAGTCGAAAGAGCTTTGGCGGGACGGCTGGTTGCACAGCGGAGACTTGGCTACGATAGATGAAGAAGAGAGTATATTAATTGTTGACCGAAATAAGGATGTGATTAAGAGTGGCGGGGAATGGATTTCTACCCTAACACTGGAAAGCTTAATAAGTTTGCATGACAAAGTTCAGGAAGTTGCAGTAATTGGCACCAAATCAGAAAAATGGGGAGAGCGGCCAATAGCCATAGTTGTTCCTAAAGATAAATTCAAGGAGAGAATTACCGAGCATGAGCTTAAACAATATATGCTACGGTTTGTGGAAGAAGGCAAAATATTGAAGTGGTGGATACCTGAAAAGTTCCTGTTTACTAGTAAAATACCAAAGACAAGCGTTGGTAAATTTGATAAGAAGGTGATGAGAACAATGTATCGGGACGTATTAGAAGGGGATAAATGAATGAATTTTAGACGGTATTTCTGTCTGCAGGAAGTTGGCAATTGACCACGACACACGACATATTATGGTAAATAAAGTTAAGCTCATACCCACATTGGTGAAATCAGGAGAAGCTACAATATGGGTAATGTAAAGGATAATGATATATAATCTGGAGGAGAATTTGGAGCTACCGGTAAACAAAGATAAAAGCAAGGTAGTGTGCACAAAATGTGGTCCCTTTCTTTGTTTCAATGTCATTAACGGAAAGATTTACAAGATCACAGCTATACAGTTGAGGCTGTATTTTGGCATATGAAGTAGGGCAAACGGCAGTTAATATTGAGCACGCGGGGGAAGAGAAAAGTGAAAGGAGGGTTTTTACGGAAATGCCAGGCTCATAATATCGGGAAGATAATCATTAAATGCAGGCAGTTGCAGGGCAAGAGAGGATATATTATAATATGAAATGGTAACTGAGGCTGCTTAAAAGTGGAAGGGGGTGATGTCTTTTGGACTAAAAAAGTATTCGGGGTAGTTGACACTGCACTACCCTGAAAAAATTGAATGTGAGCAGTGAAAGTTATAAGGGTGGAGAGGCTTTTTGGACAACCTGAACAATTTTAATTAAGGGAGGCTCAAAATGAAAACAATAAAAAATGCCAGGATAAAATGTTTAGCTGTGATTATATTCAGCATCTTTATCACGTTTGCGTTACTGCTTAGTTTCTCAAGTAAAGTGGAAGCTAAAACATATAATCTGAAATTTGAATTGGCATGGCATACTCAGCATCCAGAATACAAGGCTTACCAAAAGTTCATTGAGATGATTAAGAAAGAAACGCATGGCAGAGTTACATTTACCCTTTTCCCTTCTAGCCAGTTGGTCCCAAGGGCGCAAGCCCTGGATGGGTTAAAGAAAGGTGTGATAGACATGCTTGCAAGCGCTGGGGTTTATTTTCATGGGATGGTGCCTGAGGGAGATGTCGATTGGATGCCGTTTGTATCTGCAGGCCACAGAAAAGAGTTTTGGAAGTTTATTAACACCGGGAAGGCTCATGACATCATTTATAATGCCTACCTGAAAAAGGCCAACGCGGTATGGTTGACAGATATTCTTTGTGGTGCTGAAGGGATTATTGGTAGGGGGCACCATGAGTACAGGAAAATTTCGGATTTGAAAGGGATTAAGCTCAGAGCGGCTGGAGGCGTGGCAACAAGGGCTGCCAAGGCCTTGGGGGCTTCTCCTGTAACGATGGCCACGGGGGAGATTTATCCTGCACTCCAGAGAGGGACAGTCGATGCATTAATATTCCCGTCATATGGTCTGAAGGATTACAAATTTTATGAGATTGGGAAAACATACACAAAGCCGGGAATATTTATCTGGTGTGACGATTTGTGGATGAACAAGAAAACATTTGACTCTTTGCCCAAGGATATCCAGGCGGTGTTTAAAAAGGTAGCTCACGAATGGGGAGAGTGGGCAAGTACCGTTTATTGGCCAAAGTATGAAGAAGAAATTGTGAAGTGGTGTCAGGAAAGAAAAGTAGTATTTGTAACCTTACCTCCTTCGGAAGTAAAGAAGGCACGGGAACTTTGCAAACCTGTTTGGGATTGGTATGCTGGTGAAAGCCCGCAATGCAAGGAACTGATCAAGCTCCTGAGAAAAGAAGTAAAAAACTTCAAATGAAAATGTTGTATGTGGGGGGTGATTAATATGCCCCCCACATATTTTTTAAGGCTGAAAGGGAATGATAATGGAAAAGTTTATAAAAGCGATTTCTGCGTTTGACCGTTTGATAGCAAAGTTAGCTGGGTGGATTGTGTTTATCATGATGCTAACTATTTCGTACGATGTTGGCATGCGGTATCTTTTTAGAAAGCCTACCACATGGAGTTTCGAGGTGAATACATATATGCTTGTAGCAGTAGTTTTTCTGGGGGGTGCTTGGACGCTTCCCGCTGGCGGTCATGTCAGTGTGGATATTATTACTGAAAGATTAAAACCTGCAAAAAAGGCAATCTTGGGCATTATCACTTCTTTGATGGCGATGTTTTATCTGGCTATTTTTGCACTTACAGCTTTTAAATTCACGTATGATGCATGGGCAAATAATATAAAAAGTACTCAATATCTGGAATGGCATCTTTGGCCGATTAGGGCTTTTTTGCTGATTGGCGCTGTATTGCTCTTTTTTGAGTTTTCTTTCAGATTGATTCGTAATATACAAGTGCTCAAACAGAAAAACTAAGAATAGAATTGAAAGGACTCGGAATATGGAATGGTATATAATACTTGCAATACTCATAACGTCTCTTACGCTATTGTTATTCATGGGATTACCTGTTGCCTTCTCCCTTGGTTTTCTAAGTGTTATCTGTGCCTTTATTTTTTGGCCAGGCTTGTCAGGCATCTATGGTGTTGTTCTGTCGGGATACAGCCACATGTCTAACTATACGCTTGTCTGTGTACCTTTGTTCATCTTTATGGCCGAGCTTGTTATGTTTAGTCAAATGGGAACGGATACGTATGAGGTGGCGGATCGTTTTCTAAGGGGCCTCCCTGGAGGGCTGGGCGTAACAAGTACCGTATTTGGTGCTATCTTCGGCGCTATATGTGGTGCGAGCACTGCTGGTACGGCCACGGTTGGGCTTTTATCCTTGCCCGAAATGGTTAGAAGGGGATACAAACATGGATTTGCAGGGGCAATTGTTGCATTTGCAGGGGCTTTATCAATTTTGATCCCCCCAAGTGTTATTCTTATTATTTATGGAGTACTTGCGAATGAATCAATAGGAGGATTATTTATTGGAGGTCTTCTCCCAGGAATCATTATGACGTTGCTCGCCTCGCTTTTTATCATTATAAGGGTGAAGGTAAATCCTTCAATAGCACCTAGGGATATAAAGAGCTTTACATGGAAAGAAAAAATTTTTTCTATATGGAAGGTATGGGCGTTGTTTGTTGTCATTTTGCTTCTGTTGTGGACAATCTATACAGGTGTGGCAACACCTACGGAGGCAAGTGCCTTAGGGTGCCTTGCTGTTTTTGTGATTGCACTTTTAAAGAAAAGTTTGAATTTCGATATCCTTACCAAGTCTTTGTTGGCTACAATAAGAACAACTGCTATGATTGGGTGGATTATTATTGGTGCAACGTCATTTGGATATGTCATTATTTATTCTGGTTGCGCTGCGCAATTGACAAATTGGATCATAAGTCTGAATGTCCCAACTTTCCTGGTTGTTTTTATACTAATGATAGGATATTTGATTATGGGCATGTTCTTGGATCCTGCCGCCATTGTGATGATGACAATACCCATTATTCTCCCCTTGTTGCATGCCCTTAATATCAACATACTATGGTTTGGTATCCTGGTGACCATCAATATGTGTGCAGGGAATATCTCTCCACCCATGGGTCTCAACTTGTATATAGTAAAAGGTCTTATGCCTGATGAAATTGATTTTTCAGATTTGTTTAAGGCGGCGGTGCCATTTATAATTGTGGACTTCATCACAATTTTGTTAGTTATGGTATTTCCGGCTTTGGCAACATGGCTTCCTTCTCTTGCTGCAGTATAGGGGAGGTTTTGAGTCGCCCGGGAAATAGCAGGGATACCCTTGATCCTGAACTAAAAATTTTTGCCTTTAGATGGAATTGGTGTTAGATATGCAACTGATTTGGTCAGTACAGTAAAGAATCTTTCATGCAATAAAAGCTCGAAGAAATAGCCTTGTTAGATTAAAAAGTTTATAGAATTAAGTTCTGTGAGAGAGTGAGCTGGGGTAAATTAAGTTATTATGAGCGACATGGTAGATGAGATCAGTGCAAGTTATGAAAAGCTGCAATTTGATGACCTTTCGCCAGAGGTTGTAAACACCACAAAAAAGTTTATCTTGGATACCTTGGGTTGTGGGTTGGCTGGGAAAAAAGCTCCGGGGTGCAGTGAAGCCTACGAACTGTTTAAGTCTTTTGGCGGCAAAGAAGAAGCTACCGTGCTTGGATTTAACAGCCGAATGCCTTGCCCTCATGCTGCCTTTGTCAACAGCGTCGTTAGCCACGCCTTGGATTTTGATGATACCTTGGATGAAGCGGCCATGCACTGTTATGTGAGTGCCCTACCTGCAGCGTTGTCGCTTGCGGAAGCAAGGCACGCGAGTGGAAGACAGCTTGTCACATCGGTGGCGCTGGGGGTTGATTTGACCTGTCGGTTAGGTGTTGCTATTAAAACCCCTTTAAGCTGGGTACGCACAGCAACCTGTGGTTCCTTTGGGGCAACTGCAGCCGCCGGGAAGGTGCTAAATTTGAAACAGCAGGATTTGCGTAACGCCTTTGGTGTTGTTTACAGCCAGACTTCGGGAAACATGCAGTGCCTTCTTGACGGTGGACTTTCTAAAAGGATGCAACCAGGATTTTCAGCAAGGGCAGGTGTCCTGTCGGCACTGATGGCTGAAGCTGGCATTACTGGGGCACGGGATGTTTTTGAAGGAAGATTCGGGTTTTTCAATCTGTACGAACATGGGGCCTATGATCGTGAGGGGTGTTTGGAGGGGTTAGGAGAAGAATTTTTCGGTATGAAGCTGAGCATCAAGCCTTATCCCTCCTGCCGCATGACCCACTCCTCCATAGATGCTGCCCTGGCCGTCAGGGAAAAATATGGCTTTAATTTTGAAGAGGTAGACAGGGTTGAAATTCTCGTCTGTGATATGTCCAGGGAAATGGTGGGTGGGCCATTTGAGGTGCGTGAGAACCCACAGGTAGATGCGCAGTTTAGTATACCTTATACGGTTGGTGTCGCCCTTACCAAGAGGAAACCTTTCATAGAAGATTTTGACGAAGCGGTCGTTCGCAGTGAACAGCGCAAGCTGGTAGCAAGCAGGATAAGTGTTCTAACGGATAAGAATATCGATGTCAGAGACATAAAACCAGCTACCATAAAGGTCTTCCTTAAAAATGGTGAGTTGCTGACTCACAGAATCGATGTTCTAAAAGGACACCCCGAAAATCCAGTAAGCTGGGAGGAATGTAAGGAAAAGTTTAAAAAATGTGCAGCGCTTGGTATAAGGAAATATTCAGACCAGAAGATAGATAGGCTGGTGGAAACAATTTTAAACCTCGAAAAGGTAAAGGATGCAGGTAGTATACTAACTGTATTGCTTTAAGCAGAGAGAAAGGGGCTTCGGAATGATTGAATTAGAAGAATTGCATAGGCAGGCAGGTGAGCTTGAGGGTTTATTACGTATGCAAACTATGCCATTAGGGCTAAAGATGCTGAAAAGCATAGATGAAATTCCTAAGGAAGCAAAAAGACCGTTAAAGGACCTGGGGTACCATTTGTCATTTTGTCAGGCTTTGGCATTGTCACGCAGGCAAGGATGGGTGATTGCCGAGACAAAGGAGGACATGTGGTGCTTTGAACCAGTGGTTGGGTTGGGATTTACCAAGCCGCCAAAGCGTTTTTTGGAGGGTTATAATCGTTATCCTGACACAGCTAGCACACTCGAGGCAGGCTCAACATGGGCAAGAAACATGCCTCGTTTTGATTATGGGCTCTACTCTGCGGTTGTAGTGGCACCCCTATCGAAAATAAACTTCGAACCTGACATATTTATAGTATATGGTGAACCTGCCAAAATGACCCAAATAATGCTGGCAAAGATCTGGCTGGACGGTAAGGATATCAATCCAGTACTATCCGGCCACGCTGCTTGCATATACTATGTAGTACCCCCAATAAAAGGTATGAAGTGGAATATAAGTCTCCCTTGTGGAGGTGACCTGAGGAGGGCAGCATGTGAAACTAACAATATGGTGTTTTCAGCACCTATAAAGGAAATTAGTGGCCTGCTGAAAGGGCTTAAAGCAATTCAGGACGAAGATCTGGGTCTGCCCTTGCATCTCTCTCCTGCGATTGAATATCCGCTTCCAGCATCATATGTTGATATAGGGAAGATAGCAGGGATGGATTGGGTTAAGTAAATAACTGAAGTTTCACCGTTTTTTGAAGGTTTTTAGAGAGGGTAGCCACATTTTTCCCAATTTAGGATACCTCGCCGAAAAAGCTGGCACATAAAATGAGTTGCAGATTTTATGACACAATATCAACTACTTAGTACATTATTTATGTTGCGCTATATCCCCTTTCGTGATAGGATGTAAACATAACCTATTGATATCCAACCAGAAAGGAGCAAATTGAGATGTTTATCCTACGCGATATCCTTCGACCCCTGCAGGATGAGTTCTCCTCCATCCATCTTGGCAGACAGCGCAGTCGGTGGTTCGTTTATACCCTCCTGGCTTTCATCGTTTCTTTTACCTCGTCCATTTCTTCGAACATTCTTCGCTCTTTAAACACCCTTTTCGGCCTGAGTGTGAACCGGCGTTGCCTTGAGATAGAGGTTAATGCCTTAAAGGGAAGCCCTGAATCGGACATGGATTGGAATGCGTGTGTGGAAAAGTTCAAAAAATGTGCTGCCTACAGTGCTAAGACCTTTTCCAGTGATTCGATAGATATTTTAATCGACCGGGTCATGAATCTTGAAAGGCTTGAGAATGTTTCCCTGCTTTCAGAAAGCCTTGTCGCCTGAGTTTGTAACCTATCCTAAAAAAGTGAAGGGAAAATGTTGTGAGACGCCTGAATGAAAAAGACTTGGAAAGGCTGGTAAGAAGGTTAAAGGATATTGTGTCCGACGACTATGTTTCAACGAGCCTGTTTGAACGGATTCGATGCGGGCTGGATGTCTATCCCTATGCGGTCCAGAGGGAAAAGCTGCCCTATGTCATAGTTCTTCCAGAAGCAGCAAGTCAAATTTCTGAAATCATGCGCGTGGCCAATGAATTTAGGGTACCTGTTTATGTGAGAGGGTCCGGGACTTCCCTCGCCGGGGCATCGAGATACAAATTTCCGGGTATAGTCATCAATACCCACCGAATGGATGCCCTTGAGTTTTTCGAAGACTATGGATTTGCTGAATGTGAACCTGGATGCATTTGCTATGACGTCATGAAGGCTTTTGAAGAGCGTGGCGCTTTTTTACCCGTGGCTCCGGGGAGTAAGGTGATCGCGAGCATGGGTGGTTTGTTGTCAAACAATACGAGTGCCCACATTATTGATGCAAGCATAGGTAAATTTTCCGATTTTGTCCTCGGTGTAGAGGCCGTTCTCCCGACAGGCGAAATTATAGAAACCGGGACAAAAGGCCTGAGGCGGCCTTCCGGTACAGACTTGACAAAGTTTTTCGTTGGTGGTGATGGCCTTCTTGGCGTGATAACAAAGGCGCGTATACGGCTTGTCCCGACCTTCTTCAAGGCGCATGGCTATGCAGTTTACGAAGAATTAGACGCGCTTGCCAGGGCTGTACAGCGGATGTATATGGAACATCGGCCAATGCCTCTGTATATGGAATTCATGGAAAAGGAGACGGCCTCGATTGGGTATGAAATCAAGGGAATGTCGCCCCCGCCGGGATCCGTCATCTTTTTTGTTGCTATTGGTGCTTCCCAGCAGGAGGCCGAGGACAAACTGGACTTGATACTCCAATCATTGAAAAAGGAAGAACCCCTCGAAGCAAGACATATCTCGGATCTAAATGAGTGGGAAAAACTATGGTCCGCTCGTGAGGTTATTGGTTCGTTTATTATGCAGAAAAATGAAAGCCAGTTCAGCTCGGCGGAGATAGTGTCAAACCTGAAAGATTTGCCTGCCTGCATGGAAGATGTCAGACATTTTAACGAAGGGTTGCCTCTCCTTAGCCAGTTGAAGCTCTATCTATTTGGACATATCGGTTCCCTGACAATGCATCCGGGTGTGTTGATTCCGAGGGACTGGGATGACGCGAGTTTCAGGAAGGCTGTGGTTGAAAAATTTACACGTGAAACAGCTTTAAACCTGAAGTATGGCACGTGTGGCGGTGAGTGGGGGCAGTTTGCCCATCGTGCGGATTTTTTTCGGCAAAGATACGGTGAGACCGGCTATAATATGGTAAGACAGTTTAAAGCAGTTGTAGACCCCAATAACATACTGAATCGAGGCGTCTTGGAGGGAAATCTCCCTGTTGATTAATAAGCCTTTTTTGGAGCCGCCAAATTTGGAAAGGTGAAACGATGATTGATGACCCCTATATCAGGGAAATAAAAAACCTAATTTTAACGGTAGCGAGCCGCTGTCGAAAGTGTAATTACTGTTATTCCGTTTGCCCCCTGTACCAATCGACACGCGGGTTTCAGGTTCAGGGACCCAGCGGCATTCTTCAGGCCATGGCTTACGCAATCAAGTGGGGGGAGGTAGACGGCGCGGAAAGGAATGAATTAAGGTCTATCCTTTATTCCTGCACCACGTGTAATAGTTGCACGTTGAAATGCAAGGCTTCATGTACGGGAATCCCCGTCTTGACGGCGATAGAAAAAGGCCGTGCCCTTTTGATTGAAAAAATGATAGGTCCTGTCCCGGAGCAGAAAACAGTCCTCGAGTCTTTAATGCTGAAAGGGAATTCTTATGATTTACCTCAGGGAAAAAGACACGACTGGCTTAAAGCACTTAAAAAAGAAAAACCCTTAAAGTGCCGTATGCTGCCGGATGGAAAACCGGTGGATGTGTTGCTTTTTGTCGGATGCACTGCTTCGTATAATGAGGATGTTCAGGACGTGGCACGCGCCATGGTAACCATACTAGAATACATGGGTGTAGATTATGGCATCCTCAAAGAGGAAAAGTGCTGCGGTAGCCCCGCACGCAGGATGGGAGAAGAGGGCTTGTTTGAAGAATTGTCTTCTTATTTGGTTGATTTGGCAATGAAGATAAACCCCTCAAGGATCCTTACCTTGTCTCCTCACTGCTACAATACCTTTGTCAGTGAATATCCTGAAACTGTTAGGAGATTTCACGTACAGCATTACACGCAGTTTCTTGCAGAGGTCATGGAACTAAATCCTGATTGTGTGTCCAGAGGTGTCGGGGCTAGGGTGACCTACCATGATCCATGTTATCTGAGTAAACAGAATAGTGTGACAAAAGCACCGCGCCAGGTTGTGGAAAAGATGACGGAAGAGGGGGAGTTCGTGGAGATGCGCCATCATGGTGAGGATAGCCTGTGTTGCGGTGGCGGAGGTGGTAGGATTTTCTGGGATCCCGAAGAAACCCACCGGCTTTCTGAAACGCGTGTCATGGAGGCGATGGATACAGGTGCCGGTATTCTCGTGACTGCGTGTCCATGGTGCAAGATAGAACTGGAAGACGCGATAAAAACCTTGGATGTGGAAGAAGATATAGCGGTAAAGGATCTGGCGGTTCTTGTTTCGGATAGACTCCTTGCTGCAGGTGCGAAGCTGTAAGATTTGAGATTCTTTATGTTCTCGAACAATCGGGACCTCCGTGTAATTTCCTCAGCCAGACATTCTGTATAACCCACCCCCTGGAGTGTGATGAGCCAGTAATAATTGTCATGTTTCCTTAGGGGGAGGCTTATGCGGAAGACGCAGTATTGGAACTATACGGCAGGTTTCACAAGGCTAAATATTTTCCTTCCCGCTAATTCTTTCAATTTGTGTCAAGAAATGAAGTACGGCTTTGAAGCGGTTATTTTTAAATTGACTTGCTTTTATTAAAGGTGTTTGTGATAATTAAAAAGAATAGGTTGCTATAAATAAGAAAATGAGAATGTTAGGATGGTTTGATTTAGTGAATACTGATAAATACCGCTTTCCCGGTATGGCTCTTGTTAGTCAAGAGCTTTACCGGGAAGAGATTCCCGATGTGACAAAAACTGTTGAAGATGTGTTGCGAGGCCTTGACTTGGTGAAGCAAATCCGGCCTGGCATGCGGGTAGCTGTTCCCGCCGGGAGTCGGGGAATCGACAGGATAGATGAGGTTATCAAGGCGTGTATATCTGTTTTGAAGGGATTTGGCGCAAAGCCTTTTATCTATCCTGCCATGGGAAGCCACGGGGGGGCGACACCCGAGGGGCAGGTATCGATTCTTACGCATTACGGGATTACCGAGGAAACGATGGGCGTACCAATCCTTGCCTCCATGGAGGTGGTTCAGCTCGGGACCACTCCAAGGGGTGTGCCAGTGTTTCTCGATCGATATGCCTTCGAGGCAGATGCCATAGTCGTGCTAAACCGGATTAAGACCCATACGAAGTTTAACGGCGAGGTAGAAAGTGGCCTGTTCAAGATGATGGCCATAGGTATGGGCAAGCACAGGGGAGCAAGCATCTATCACCGTGCCGCGGTGGATCATGGTATGGAGACCATCATCGTGGAGGCAGGGGAGATGGTGCTTGAAAAATGCAACGTCCTCTTCGGGCTGGGGATTGTGGAAAACGGCGTGGACCGAGCTACGAGGATTGAGGCGATGTCCCCAAATGAAATGCTTGAAAAAGAAAAGAAACTCCTGCGATTTTCGAAGGAAGTCATGGCGAAAATCCCCTTCGGTAACCTCGACCTGTTAATCATCGATGAGATTGGAAAGGATATCAGTGGTACCGGGATGGATACCAAGGTCACCGGACGTCACAGGGACCTCATTGGTGATTTTTGGATTCACCCCCACCCGAAACGGATTTTTGTTAGGGACCTTACAGAAGATTCCGAGGGCAACGCCACGGGTATCGGCCTGGCAGATTTTACGACCCGGCGGTGCGTTGACAAGATCGATATGCAAAAGACGGCAGTCAATTGTCTAACAGCCTTGTCACCTGAAAAAGCGGCTATACCACTATCGTTTCCCACAGACCGTGAAGCGATCGTGGCTGCCCTGAAGACAGTTGGGTTAAAGTCCGTATCGGATCTCCGAATAGTTCATATTAAAAACACTTTGGATCTTGAAACTCTATCAGTTTCTGAAGGGCTCAAAAATGACCTTTCTGATAGTGCGAGTGTGACCCAACTCTCACCCTTTAGTGAAATAGCATTCACCCCTGACGGTAGACTCCTTTCGCCCTTTTCATAAAAATTATGTGTGTTATTTATCCACTGTCGCGAATTTATCAAGGATTATTGTATGCAGGCTGATGTTTGAAAATTATCCTTGACAAAAAGAAAAAGATGAAATAAGATCACATGTTAATTGAACGTTTGTTCAAAAATTGGTCAAGGAGAGAAAGCAGGTCGAAAGCGGCTGAGCGTTTGATTATATATCTAAATTAGTAAATACCGGTCATTCCAGATAAAATATGCGGGGAGATTTGTATGGGTTATAAAGTTCGATTTGAACCATCGGGGAGAGAGATAGAACTTGCACCCGATGAAACTATACTGCAAGGGGCCATGTCGGTTGGCGTGCACATCAATGCCTCCTGCGGGGGTAGCGGAACGTGCGGAAAGTGTAAGGTAAAGATTAATGAGGGTGAAACCACGGTTCCACCTATGCCCATGCTCCAGAAGTGGGAAATTGAACAGGGATATCGCCTGGCCTGTATGACGAAGCCCCTTACAGATATTGTCGTCAGTATTCCCATCGAATCCCAGATCGACCGGACGGTTCTCAGGAGGGAACGAGCGGGCTTAGCAAGGGTTCTTTCACCCCAGGATATAAACCAGTTGGTCAAGGGATGGACGATTGATCCAACGGTCTTCAAGCGGTATCTTGAGCTTTCGCCTCCGACCAAAGAGGATAACATGAGCGACCTGTCTCGTATATACAGGTCGTTAAAGCAAAAGTTTGGATTCGAGAGGATATCAACAGATTTCCGTGCAATAAAAAAGATGAGCCAGTTGATTCGGGATGCAGACTGGAAGGTGACGGTCACAATGGTGCTTACCCGAAAGGGGTATAAACTTATCAATATCGAACCGGGAGATACCACGGATCAAAATTACTCTATTGTAATAGATATCGGGACAACGACGATCTTCGGCCAGCTATTGAACCTCCATGAGTGCAAGGTGTTTGGGTGCCCGGGGCTGGATATTGATGGTGCGGAGCGTTACACCCTTGCGATTGCGTCTGACTATAACCCTCAGATCAGTTATGGTGAGGACGTCATAAGCAGGATCGTCTATGCCCTTAAGCCGGGAGGCCTTGAGCGTCTTCAAGAAATAGTAGTTGGGTCCATCAACAAAATTATTAAAGAGCTTTTGAAAATGGCGAATGTGGAACGCAAGTATGTTTCACATATGGTCATAGCAGGCAATACCACGATGACGCAGCTCTTTCTTGGATTGAATCCGAAGTATCTCAGGGAAGACCCGTATGTTCCAACGGCAAATTTTCTCCCTCCTGTACGAGCCATCAATGCGGGAATCGAGCTTGGAGACCATGTGCACATCTATATTTTCCCCATGGTGGCCAGCTACATCGGTGGGGACATCGTTTCCGGCGTGTTGGGTTCCGGTATTTTTCAACGCGAAGATTTGACACTCTATATGGACATAGGAACTAACGGTGAAATAGTGCTTGGGAACAAAGACTGGCTGATGAGCGCCTCTTGCTCTGCGGGTCCTGCCTTTGAAGGGGGAGGGATCAAGTTTGGGATGAGGGCGACCCGGGGGGCCATCGAGCAGGTCCGTATCAGCCCGGACACCTATGAACCCATGTTGATAACCATCGGACGGGCCAAGGCCAAGGGGATTTGCGGGTCGGGATTGATCTACACAGTTGCAGAACTTTTAGAGACCGGGGCACTCGACCAGAGCGGTAAATTCAGGCAAGATCTCCCGACGAGCCGGGTCCGAAAGGGTGAAGACGGCTACGAGTATGTTCTGTCTTGGGGGGATGAGAATGCCTTAAGCCAGGATATCACATTGACGGAAATAGATATCGACAACCTGATTCGTGCCAAGGGAGCCATCTATGCGGGATGTAAGGTATTGCTGGATCAGGCGGATATGACCTTTAATGACCTTGACCGGGTTATCATTGCGGGGGGGTTTGGCCACTACATCGATCTGGAAGCGGCAAAGATTATCGGATTGCTCCCAGATATTCCAGATGAGAGATTCATGTTTGTCGGCAATGGTTCCCTTTTGGGTGCGCGCCTTTTGTCCTTTTCAAAAGACCTGTTGAAAGAAGCGGAGAATATTGCCAATATGATGACTAACATAGAGCTGTCAAACTACCCGAGATTTATGGATGAGTATGTTGCGGCCATGTTTTTGCCCCATACGGATGAGACGGCCTTTCCCAATATCATGAAGATTCTGAAGCCTGAAAAGGCTGCTTAGGGGAGCAGGATATGACATTTACTATTGCGGTTTCAGGAAAGGGGGGGACAGGTAAGACGACACTTACCGGAATGCTAATCAATTATCTTGTAAAAAAAGGTAAAAAGCCCATATTGGCGGTGGATGCGGATGCCAATGCTAACCTTAATGAGGTTCTTGGAGTAGATATTTACCAAACCATTGGCGAAGCTCGGGAGCAAATGAAAAAGGATGTTCCCGTCGGAATGACGAAGGATGTATGGTTTGAGATGCAGGTTCAGCAGGCTGTTATTGAAGAAAAGGATTATGACCTGATTGTCATGGGAAGGCCTGAGGGCCCTGGATGTTACTGTGCAGCCAATTCGCTTGCCAGAAAGTATATTGATGTTCTGACCGATAATTACAGTTACGTGGTGATCGACAACGAGGCGGGAATGGAGCACCTAAGCCGCCTGACAACGCAGAATGTTGATTTGCTGTTTGTGGTTTCCGATCCCACAGTCCGGGGGATCCGGACGGCAGGAAGAATCCTGGAAGTGGTGAAGGAACTCGGCTTAAACATCAAGGAACTTGCCCTCATCGTAAATCGGGTCCAGGGAGAATTTGACCCGAAAATGGCAGAACTTGCCGAGAAATTGGGGTTGAAGCTTGCAGGAGTTTTGCCCTCAGATGAAACCATTGCGGAATTTGATCTGGAAGGGAAACCTACTATTCAGCTTCCGGAGGATGCTCCTGCCGTTCAAAAAGCAAATGAGATTTTTGAAAAATGGGTTCCGTAAAAACAGATTTTAGGTAGTTTAGACTTGAAAAACATGAAACTTCCTGTTATAGGGTGTTGATTAAAAAGTTTGGGGATTTATATAAGGAGGTTTCAAGCCTTAAAAATAAAAAAGGAGGTATGTTGATGGTAGAGTATAAGTACGAGGAGAAGAAACTCCCTGATGGTAAAAAGGTCAAGGTACTGGCCGATACGTTTGAGCCGGGTGAAACCATCCCTAAAAAGGAAAAAATTGCCTGGAGAAGCAGGCTTATTAACCGAGATTGGAGGATCAAATATCTTGAGAGTGGTGAGAGATACTGGTTCAGTAAATCCTGGTATGGGAGCGAAAAGCGGAAGAATCCTGCGTGATTCGAGAATTCCATTAGTACTTTAACATGTAGTTTATGACGGAAGGAGGATGAACTGTGGCGATTGAAATTCCAAAGAGGACCTATAAAGGTGCTATAAGAACCATAACATTGGGAACGGGTGATAAAGCTGTAACGGTAGGGGGCGAAACCTCACTGCCGTTTTATCTTTTTGAGGGAGAACGTCCCAATCCCCCAAGGATTGCGATGGATATATGGGACATGGAACCGGAGGACTGGCCGGAGCATGCACTGGAACCATACAAGGACGTGGTGAAGGATCCCGCATTGTGGGCTAAAAAGTGCGTGGAAGACTACGGGGCGGAAATGATTTGCATGCAGATGGTCAGCACTGACCCGAATGATAAGGATGTCCCGGCAGAACAGGCTGCCGAAACAGTTTTGAAGGTGATAGATGCCATAAACGGCGTTCCGCTGATTATTTGGGGAACAGCGAGCCACGAGAAGGACACCGAGGTTTTAAAGCTTATCTGCGAAAAGACCTTTGGGAAAAATCTTGCTATCGGCCCGGTCGAGGAAGGGGACCACAAGCAAATTGGTGGAAGCATTATAGCATATCAGCATACCTGCATCTCGTCTTCCCCTATTGATATAAATCTGGCGAAGCAGATGAATATCCTGCTTGGGAATCTGGGCGTATCTGACGAGAAGATTCTCATTGATCCAACGACCGGCGGCCTGGGTTATGGAATTGAATATTCCTATTCCGTTATGGAGCGTCTCATGTTGGCCGCGCTGACCCAAGAGGATGAGCGGCTTCAGTTCCCTATGATAAATAACATGGCCAAGGAGGTCTGGAAGTCGAAGGAGGCGAAAATAACTCCTGAAGAGGATCCCATGATGGGAGACCCCAAAAAACGTGCAGTGATCATTGA
>Ga0114934_10000843_pt1 | contig 19830 bp, 14 predicted proteins | sample 4SBtaG_2_FD_99695 | JGI IMG/M metagenome (GOLD analysis project Ga0114934, IMG submission 99695) | Deep subsurface microbial communities from Kolumbo volcano to uncover new lineages of life (NeLLi) - 4SBTROV10_white metaG | ecosystem: Environmental > Aquatic > Marine > Volcanic ...
CACTATGTCACCAGGTTTCAGCTCCATACCGTCTTGCAGCCCCATCCACTTATTGCAGCCAACTATTTTTATCCGGGTATGCCCTTTTTTGAATTTTACATAGGTTTTGTTAGTAAATTCCTCTCTGGTTGCTGGGACTGACTTTGAGATGCGGTTTTCCGGATTGCAAGGATCGTTACTCTCTGGCTGTTCTGATTGGGGAGACTGATAAGAATAGTCTGCTGGAGGACCAGGCTCAAGGTTTTCCGGCAGCTGATATCCTTGAGGAACATGAATATAAATCCCTCTATCAGTCCATGTTTCATGGGCTACCTCGGTCGGTGGTCCCCAGATAACTTTTCCTGTTTCTAATGATTCTGAAAAATGATTACTCGTACCTTGAAAAGTTACTTTAATATAAATAATTCGATCTCCAAAGTTATGCTTAATTTTAGTGATTTTTGCTTGAATGTGCATACTTGCCCAGGCTTGTCTATGTGCTTTTTTCACATCTTTAATATAGAGCTGCACCGTGCCCGACGAATCAATTTTAGCAACTACATTGAAACTGAATGTCCATAACCAACTGGAACGTTCAAAGTGTGTCTTGCCTGAAAGTTCAGATGCCGTCGTAGTGTTAGTAATCATAAAGAGGGCACAAAGCACCCAGAGAACAATTACTCGAATCTTTGAGAAATGCATCAACTTCTGCATCTTATTAAGAAAAATGGAAAATTTTCTCATTTTTACACTCCTACCTATTTTCAAACAGGAAAATCTAATTAAACGGATTCTTAGCCCATTTAAAGTAGTATTCTTCGCCTGTGCCATTAGAGAATAGTTGTATAAAAACTCCATAATACTGATGATAACCCATCTTCATAGTTCCACTAATGGGCTCTTTCCCACCACCACAGAATATTGCAAACCCCTTAAATGTTCCTGTCACTTGAGGATGAGAAGAGGTTAAATGTCCCGAAAAAGTTATCTGACCTCCAGAAAGTTTCATTGTCTCTTCACAAACTGGACGAATATACTGCTTGCCAGATATCCTACCATCTTCTGTCAAATTAAAACTGATGGTACTGCTCCTGAGATGGTTTGAGTCCCACCCACTGAAGTTATATTTGAAACCGCTATTACTAGCTCCATTACAAAAGCTAACAAAAAAAACAAAACAGCCTGCTACTATGATGGATATACTTAGGGATTTGATTCTTAATATTAGCTACCTCCTTTATTTTGGATTTATTTGTTAAAACAAACTTATTTTTATTCCTACCTAAATTGACCAATTTTCCCATCACGCTCAAATCATAGAATATTTCCTATATTTGTCAACACAAAGAACGATAAATGGGGTCAAATAAATGGGGTCAAATCTCCGTTTGACTCTTTTAACCAATGATCTGCTGCTTGATTTCATCTATGCGTTTCCGTAGCCCCTTGTCGGATACCATTCTTTTCTTTACACGGTCTATTGCGCTACTAACTGAGCTATAACCCTGCATCCCGAAAGCGGCGCTTATGTTCATCAAGCCTTCCCCAAAACGCTTAGGCAATTTCTTTTTGCCAAAAAAATCAATGAGTTCTTCAGAATCCTCCTGATTAATAAATTCCCGATAAAGTTTGATTCTATTCCTGATACTGGTCACAAGCATAGCCAGGATGAAATCTTTGTAAAGCCAATCCCAGCGCTTTCCTTAAGTAGTGCGATAAAGGTCTTAAAATCTTTATGACCTGAAAAGACTTCCTCACTACGTCGGCCACGATTCATTACATGATACCATGCCCCGGGAAATTGTATGCGTAATGGTCTGCTCATGTAAAACCCGCTAACAGAAAAAACAGCATGTGTCAAACGGAGACTTGAGCCCTTTAATTTCGACCCATTTAATTTCACACATATTTCTTGATCAGTGAGCGAAGGCAGTGTTCATCTGCATTCCGCTACTTCGATACGGTAACAAAGGGAATAAGGCAGGGAAGGGTTTTCTTCTGTGGTCAGATTCCCTCTAATGTGTGCAGGACACTGGCACACCGAGAGCAGACTGTGGGATATTTCGAGTCCGCTCCCACATCCTGCTTGTAGTGCCAGCAGCGCTCACACTTTTCCCCATCTGCGGGTGAAACCTGGATGGATAAGATGGTGTCTTCGGATTTCTGTAACGACACGGTTGATACAATGAAGATGTCGTCCAGTTCCTCTTCATAAGCCTTCAGGAAGTCGTACGTCTTGTCGTTTACGGCAAGGGTGACCTGTGCGTCGAGTGAGTGCCCTATTTCCTTATTTTTTCTTGCTTCTTCGAGAACTTTGGATACCTCCTGCCGGATCTCCAGGAGGCGTTGCCATCGGTCAGCAAGGGGTTCATCACGGAAATTTTCAGGGATGGTTTCAAAACGTGTCAGGTGAACGCTTTCCTCCTCGAAGGGTGTCATGGGTTTGAATGCCTTCCATATTTCCTCTGAGGTGAAGGAAAGAATGGGTGCCAGCAGGCGTGCGAGAACATTGATGAGATGGTAGAGGGCCGTCTGGCTGGAACGTCGTTTTTTGCTGTCCGGGTGCGAGATATACAGCCTGTCCTTCAGGACATCGAGATAAAAAGCGCTTAGATCAACGGCACAGAAGGCGTGGATGGTGTGATAAACAACGTGAAAATCATAGGTTTCATAAGCGGTTAGGATGCGTTCGGAGATGCGGGAAAGCCTGTGAAGGATGAAACGGTCGATTTCCTCCATTTCGCTCAGGTCTAATGCATTCTTCTTGAATTGAAAGTCGAATAGGTTGCCGATCATGAAGCGAAAGGTATTGCGTATCCGCCGATAGCCATCTGTGAGTTGTTTGAGGATGTCCTGAGAGATCTTGATATCGTTCCTGTAGTCTTCTGCCGCTACCCAAAGTCGGATGATTTCCGCCCCGTATCTTTTGATGACCTCTTCCGGAGCCACGATGTTTCCCAGGGATTTTGACATCTTCTTGCCTTCTCCATCCACGACAAACCCATGGGTGAGGACAGATTTGTATGGGGCAATTCCCCGTGTACCAACAGATTCCAGGAGAGAGCTGTGAAACCATCCCCGGTGCTGATCGCTTCCCTCAAGATAGAGATCCGAAGGCCATGCGAGTTCAGGTCGTTTTTCCAGGACCGCCGCATGGCTGACGCCGGAATCGAACCATACGTCGAGAATGTCTGTCTCCTTGCGGAGGTTCTGGCTGCCGCAATTGGGACATGTAGGCAGGGGGTCGAAGATCTCGTCTAATTCCCTTTCGAACCACACGTCTGCGCCATTTTTCTCTACGAGGTCGGCAACCTGGTTAACAAGTTTTGCATCCAGCAGGACATTTCCACAATCCTTGCAGTGCAGGGCGATGATGGGAACACCCCAGGAACGCTGGCGGGAGATACACCAGTCGGGACGGTTCTCGACCATGTTGTATATTCTTTCCCGTCCCCATTCGGGGATCCATTTTACATGGTTTATGGCATCCATGGTCTTTTTTCGAAGATCATTGATTTCCATGGAAATAAACCACTGGCGCGTGGAGCGAAAAATAATGGGGCTCTTACAGCGCCAGCAGTGAGGATAGGAGTGTTCCATTTCTTCCACCTTCAGGAGACATCCCACCTCATTGAGCTTCTCGATAACAGCCTCGTTAGCGTCGAAAACAAATTGACCTGCGAAAAAGGGAACCTCCTTGGTAAACCGCCCGTCGTCGTCCACCGGAGCATAGGCGGGCAGGTTATACTTCAGGCCCACCTCATAGTCCTCCTGTCCATGACCCGGGGCGGTATGTACACAACCCGTTCCGGCCTCTAAGGTAACGTGATCAGCGAGAATCAGGATGGAGTTCTGCTCCAGGAAGGGATGGCGGCAGATGAGGTTTTCCAGGTCGCTGCCATTATAGGTCTTTACCGTTTTGTAAGAGGAAATATTCATTCCTGAAAGGACAAGATCACGAAGTTCACTGGCAAGGATCCAGTATTCATTGTTGACTTCGACGACCGAATATTCAAAATCGGGGTGCAGGGCAATGGCAAGGTTTGCGGGGATGGTCCAGGGCGTGGTAGTCCAGATGAGGACGTGGGTGGGTTTGTCATCCGGCAGCCCCTCCAATTTTGACCGCATGGGGAATTTGACATAGATAGATGGGGATGTGTGTGGTGCGTATTCCACCTCGGCATCGGCCAGGGCAGTCTTGCAGGAAGCGCACCAGTAAACGGGTTTTTCACCCAAATAGACGCTGCCTTTTTCGACAAATTTGCCGAATTCGCGGACAATGATAGACTCATAGGGCAGATTCATTGTAAGATAAGGTTTGTCCCATTCACCAAAGACCCCGAGACGTTTGAACTCACCCCGTTGAATGTCGATAAATTTCTCTGCATAGGCACGGCATCTTTTTCGCAAATCGGTCTTGACCATCGGGATATTTTTTGCCTTGAGCTCCTTCTCGACCTGATGCTCAATGGGAAGGCCGTGGCAGTCCCATCCCGGGACGTAACGACTGTTGAAACCGGACATGAACTTGGCTTTAATGATGAAATCTTTCAATATCTTGTTCAGGGCGGTTCCCATGTGAATATGACCGTTCGCGTAAGGAGGACCGTCGTGAAGGATGAATTTAGGAAGCCCCTCGGATTTCCGGATAATCTTTCCGTAAATATCCATTTCTTCCCACTGCTTAAGCATCTGGGGTTCACGCTGGCTCAGGTTTGCCTTCATGGGGATAGAGGATTGTGGAAGGTTAAGGCTGTTTTTGATTTGCATCCGTGCCTCCAGTTTCTTAAATTTCTGTGTGCTTATCATAAAGGCACTGAAGATTCAAGGAAGTGATTGGTTTTGTTCTATTGGGATTTGGGGTTTTAAAAGGGTAATTTTCTGGCGAAAAATAATACATGCGCTGACCCATAGTATCGAGGGTCGCAAAATAAGAGGGATATCTTCCTCTGTCAAGACGCTATTTTGATACAGGAACTTCCCTGTGTTTAAAAATTTCTTGCGGGTTAGGATGGTGATTGAATATTCATCAATGTTTGCCTTTTCAAAGGGTTTTTTTATCCTCCCCCAGGTGCAGGATTTGTGAGTCTCTTGGCAGCTTCGAAATATATATGATATTAAGTGAGATAAAAGGAGGGCTGGAGATGTCAGCTTACAGGCTCTTTTACAAGGAAAATGAAACGGTGGAGTTTGAACTTCCCGAGGGATGGGATCTTCTGAATTATGTGAATCCCGAGCCCATGGAAATCACGCGGTCCATCGACGAGATGGTTTCAGATGCCTTGAATACCCCCGTGGGGATTCCACCGCTTGAGAATGTTCTGAAACCGGGGCATACGGTTGCTATCGCCATCGATGATTGGACACGGCCAACACCCGTTCGTGAGATTTTACCGGCACTTTTAGGAAGGCTGGAGAAGATAGGTATAAAAAGAGGCGATATCACGATAATTGTTGCCCTTGGGTCCCATGTTTCTATGCCGGAGGATGCCTTAAGGGAACGTTTGGGTCCGGATATCTTTGGCTCTTACAGGGTTGTTCAGCATGATTGCTGGTCGGAAGATCTCATCCATATTGGTGATCTTTCATCCGGAGGCCCGGTCAAGATCAACAAAATCTTTCATGATGCAGATTACAGGATTTCCATAGGCTCCGTCATTCCCCATCCCATGAATGGTTTTGGAGGCGGTCCGAAGATCGTTATGCCGGGGTTAGTTAGTTATGAAACGATACGGGAGCACCATACTGTTTATACGATCCAGGAAGGGGCCTACCCGGGAAACACGGCGACCAACCCTTTTTATAAAGAGGTTACCCGTGTAGCTGGACTCGGGGATCTGAACATGATTATCGGGGCCTTGTATACTAACCAGGAAAAGGTTTTTGACGTGGTAGCCGGTCATTATTACGAGGCTCACCAAGAAGGGATCCGCCGAAGCTTGCCAAATTTTAGGGTCCGGATGGATGAAATGGCGGATGTTACACTCCTTTCCGCCTACCCCTATGTGGAAGGCCCGCAACTCACTAAACCCGTTGGCCCTGCTGCCATGTGCACAAGGCGCGGGGGAGCGGTTATCCTTTTGGCGACCACACGGGACCCGATGCCCGAACCGATGCTACATGCTTTCGATGTTGTACGCGATCTGGGCTCCGAACATCCGGACAGAGTCTTGCTGGATACATTCCGAAAGCGTTCCCTCGTTCTGAACGATGCCCCCATCGATTTCAACATGGCCCTCTTTTTTGCCGAGGTTTACAAGGGCCGGTATGACCTGACCATCGTATCTAGGGATGTCAAACGGGAGGAGGCCAAGCGGATGGGATTTGCCTTCGCCCCGAGCATGGAGGACGCTATGGCCATGGTCAAGGAGAAATTCCCCAGGGCAAAGGTAAATATCTTCCCCATCGGTGGAATGGTACTCCCAGATATGGGTAAGCCGCCCAGCCTGTATGATTGATCCTATTTTGCCGATGCCCTTTTTAATTCGCGATATTGCAGGCGTTCCCTTTCGCTCAGGATTTCACCTAATTCTTTTGAGTAGTTGTTAAGATGTTTGATGATGGCAGGGCTTTCAACAATGGATTCGGCCCCTTCATGGGTTGGGTAGGGATGGGTCTTTTTGACCACCTTCCGGAGGCATTGTGGGTTGTCAATGATCATGCATGGCATCTGGTGTAGCTTGTTCCAGGGTTGACCTGCCCTGATCTCCTTGAAAAACGGGGAGTTGAGCGCATCCCAAAGGTGGCCGCCTCGCCGGTAGATGTCAAGGATGTTGTCCGCTGCAAAATGTGCAAATACGCAGGGTTCAATATCACCGTTGCTGTTGATATGAAAGTAGCCCCCGTTTGTCCTGCCAGCGGCAAGGCACCCTTCCACGTAAGGTCCGTCGTTCCAAAAGTCAGCGACAAAAAGCGGATATTTATTGCGTATTTCCTTTACCCTGTCATGGAGGACTACCCTCTGCTCAGGGGTTAGCATAAGGTCAGTTTTTGGGTTGGATCCGATGGGGATGTATTGGAAGAACCAGCCAAACAATACACCCTTATCGACAAGGAACTTGTAGTATTTTTCCTTCAACAGGGTTGAATAGTTATAGGCCGCAGGGACTGTGGAAAACCCGAATATAACTCCAGCATCTCTTAAATTATCCATTGCCCGACTGATTCTTTCGAATGTTCCCTTGCCTCGGCGATAGTCCGTTTCTTTTTCAAAGCCTTCACAGGAAATTACAGGTGCCACGTTTCCCAACTCGGAGATCCTTTTGGCCAGTGGTTTGTCAATCAGGGTTCCATTTGTAAATACCTGAAAATATATGTCGTCGTGTCTCGCAAATAGATCGAGAATATCCTCCCTGAAGAACGGCTCACCCCCGGAGACGGTTACAAAGTAGATTCCCATCGTTTTGGCATCATTGAAGATTTTGTCAATTACGTCGTATGACAATTTGTCTCCGCGTGGGTAATTTCCCGCATAACACCCGATACAGTGCAAGTTACATCTCATGCTTGGAGAAATTACGAAAAAAAAGGGACGTGATGTGCCATTTCTTTTTGAGAATTCTTTTCTTTTTTTGTCCCCCCTGAAAACCGCGTTGATAAAGAAATTCCTAATGAGTTTTTTCCTGCAGGATGGGCTCTTCTTGGATACAATCTCAAGAAAATGAATATAGGGATGGTTTTTTTCAAATGCACGTTGTGTCGCCCGAATAGCTGATGTATAAACCCCTTCCTTATCCAAACCCTCTGCAATCCTGATAAGTTTAAGCCACGCTTTATCTGAGACCTTGCCCTGCATACGTATCAGGATGTTGGTGACCTGATTGACCAACAAGTCCTGGGTAAGTTCTTTTGCAGCATTTTTCCTCTCTTTTAAAAATTTTATGACACGTTTATCTGACATGGCACTCACTCCTTTCAGATGATGTATCATCATTTTATATTTTCTTTACCACCTATCAATCCGTAAAAGAGGATCCTAATCAATTCATCATGGTAATTATCGATACGTTCTTCATTTTCCTCAACCAGCCAGGTCAATTCAAACCCTCTCAATGCATGACAAATAGCCTTGGCGGTAAGAATGATATTGTTTATGTGGAATATTCCTTCATCTACTCCTTCCTTTAGTATGGAAGAGATGATATTTACCTCTCTTTCAAAGAGTTGATTCCGAATTTCGCCGGCTAACGGGGATACCTTTTCTATACCCTCACGATTTAGATTCAGGATGTTCAATGCCTTACGCCTCTGGTTGAACTTGGTCTTGACAAAGGCCGTTAATTTATTCATTGGAGAGGATTCTTTAGCCACCGCGGCTGAAATCTTTTCCACTATTTCATTTATTTCACTATAGAGAACCTCCTGATAGACCTTATCTTTTGTTCCGAAATGGCTATAGATGGTAGCCTTTGCGACCCTTGCCACTTGTGCCAACTCATCCATACTCGTTTTCCTCTGGCCGTATCGGGCGAACATCCTTTTTGCAGCCTCGATGATGGATTCCAGCTTTTCCTGTTTCAAGGTTTTCCCCACCTTTATATAAAATTGAACTAATTTCGTTTCTAAGTATAATTTAATAGTGGGAGAACGATAGTCAAGTAATCAAAATTGATAAATCGGATGTTGATTTACATGGATTTTTTATTATTAGACAGGATTTACAGGCCTGCCCTGGTGCGACATTCTTTAAATACCCCTTTGTGTTGCCATATTTTGCAAGGCCACGTTGTAGAAGAAAGGAGTTGTATGCCCGGGCTGGGTCAGGGACGAGCAGGATAAGAAAAAAGATATAAGGTAGAAAGCGTGCTTAAAAATTACCAGGGAAGTAGTGGCCAAGTTACTCCTCAAATATCCCCCAGTTTTGTTTCAATTTGAAAAATTCGCCACACTCATATCAGCTTTCTGCATAAATGGCGTACGGAAAGTCGAAATTCGCCCTTTAAATAATTCGCGGATTCAATATCTCACTTCTACTGTTGATAATGTTTTTGTTTTACATTGACAGGTAAATTGCCGCGCGGTCTAAAATTGGGTGTTTTCTCCCCATAAACACTGCTTAAGCTGCGAGGCTTTGAGCTTTCAGCTTTTATCTTGTCTCCCGTCACCATTTACAAACTGTTTTTCCCTCTCATCTTTAACTTTTACTCCTTGCCCGTGCCTATTTCTACTATCGTGGCTCCCCATCCTCCAAATTCACCGGGTGCGTCATAGAAATTTCTCACGAGGTTAGACTTTTTTAGGATGCTATGCACTATCCTCTTCAATGTTCCCGTTCCCTTTCCGTGGATGATCCGCACCTGTGGGATCCCTTCCTTTTGACATCTTACAAGATAGTCCTCAAGAAGTGGTTTGACCTCTCCGGGCCGGAAGGTATGAAGGTCAAGAACATCCGTAACGGGGAGTTCCATGACAGATGGAGAGAAGTCTTTGGCGAGCTGTGCGATAACCTTACTATCGGCCTCAGGAAACTGAAACTGTTTTAGCTCCTCGATTCTGACCCATCGTATATCGCTGCACCCGATGGGCTGTGGCGCCCCGCTTCCGATGAGGCAGGTGAAGGTATGAAGGGTAATAGAAAAAGGGGTATAATCACGCGTGGTGGTGGCATAGGGCATTATATGGGAGATGTTGATGCCGAGTTCCTCACGTATTTCGCGCCGAAGGCAATCTTCCTGGTTTTCTCCGGGCTCTTCTTTGCCGCCGGGGAATTCCCAAAGACCGCCGTGGAGCCCCCCCATTTTCCGTTTGGCGATGAGAACCTTATCTCTTGCATCATTGAATATAATTGCTGCAGAGACGTTTAAGTGCCGCTTTCCCATTATTTGTCCTTTGACCTATTGTCCTACTATCCCGAGCCAATCACCTTGTCAAGGCGTGCATGTTTTTGTTTCTTCCCTTGATTTTATCTATTTGATGTATTAAATTAAATAAAATGCTGGACTAAGTATTAAGGGGTTTTTATAGAATAATAGTGTAAGCTGTTTAATCACAATGCAAAGGAGGTTTTGATATGAGTCGTTGGTTACCTGTAGGAGATGTCTTAAGAATGAATGCAATGCTCTATCCGGATAAGATGGGGGCGAAGGACCTGTATCGATCCATGAGTTTCAAAGAGTGGAACGAACGTTCGTGCCGACTGGCTAATGCCCTACAGGCTCTTGGGCTTCAAAAGGGCGATAAGGTGGCAGCCCTTGCTTATAACTGCGTGGAGTGGATGGAAATCTATGCTGCCGTTGCCAAGGCAGGAATGGTGGTTGTACCTATCATGTTTCGCCTGGCAGGTCCGGAAATTTCGTATATCTGTGAAAATTCCGAGTCGAAGGCTTTTATCGTGGCTAAGGAGTTTGTCGATACAGTCAATGGCATACGCGGAGATCTAAATATTCCTGAAGCCAATTATATCTTTTTCGGAGACAAAAAGGCCCCGGAGGGTTATCAACACTATGAAGAACTGATTGCTAATGCATCAGATACAGAACCCAAGGTTGAAGTCCATCACCGAGATCCCTGGACAATTATGTATACTTCCGGTACGACGGGGAAACCAAAGGGTGTAGTACGTTCCCACGAAAGTTATATTGCCCAATACCTTATCAACGACGTGGAATTTAGTTTTAACAAGGATGATATAGGGTTGTTAGTAATGCCAATGTGTCACGTAAACTCCATATTTTACTCCTTTGTTTTTACTTACTGCGGAGCAGGTGTTTGTGTGTATAACATGGTTAGCTTCGACCCCGAGAATCTCCTGAATGTAATTTCTAAGGAGCGAATTACCTTTACATCTTTGGTGCCCACACACTATATAATGATTCTTGCTTTGCCAGAAGAAGTTAAGGCGAAATATGACGTAAGTTGCATCCGGAAACTTATGTGTTCTTCAGCCCCGGCACGTGAGGATACAAAACTGGGTATCATGGAGTTTTTCAAGAATTCCGAGCTGTATGAGGCATATGGTTCCACAGAGGCGGGATTGGTTACACTACTACATCCAGAGGATCAGCTCAAAAAACTTGGTTCCATAGGACGCGAGGTGATCGGGACAGACCGCATAAAGCTATTGGATGAAGACCGCAATGAGGTTCCTGATGGCGAGGTAGGTGAACTCTTTTCCAGGACTCCCATGGTTTTTGATGAATACTGGAAGATGCCGGAAAAGACGAAGGAGTCATTTTTCGGTGAGTATTTTAGCGCCGGCGACATGGCGTATCGTGACGAAGATGGCTACTACCACCTGGTCGACCGGAAAAACAACATGATCATAACTGGCGGAGAGAATGTTTTCCCCTCTGAAGTGCAAAATGTTATAGGCAAAATGGATGCGGTCAAGGACGTGGCTGTTATAGGTGTGCCACATGAGAAGTGGGGTGAGGCTGTCAAGGCAGTCGTCATTCTCCATGAAGGGAAAACAGCTACTGAGAAAGATGTTATTGAGTTCTGTCGTGGTAAGATTGCGGGATACAAGATACCAAAATCTGTTGATTTTATCAAGGAGGAGGAAATGCCAAGAACGGGCACGGGCAAGATTCTACATCGTAAACTGAGGGAACGTTACGGCACCTGGAGCCAGAAAAAATAAAGGTGGATGAAGGGGAGGGAAACTTATAACGAAAGGTTTCCGTCCTCTTTTTCCCTGTGTGATGGTCGGGCGCGTGCGCTTATAAGGGGGAAGACATGTTGATTATGGATAACGTATCGGTTGAAGTGGCCGGTAAGGAGATTCTTCAAAATATCAATCTGGAAGTGAAGCCAGGGGAAACCCATATCCTGTTTGGACCGAACGGAACGGGTAAGACCACGTTGCTCATGACGATCATGGGGTTTTCCAGTTACAAGGTAACACATGGAAAAATTTTCTTCAAGGGAGAAGATATTACAAATTTACCCCTATACGAGCGCACCAGGATGGGCATTGGAATGTCCTTTCAGCGCCCCCCGACCATCAGGGGATTGAAAACGCGTCAGTTGGTAGCCCTTTGCGCAAAAATGAAGAAGGACCCGGATGAACTGGCGAAGCGCCTGGATTTTACCGGATTTCTGGACCGGGACGTAAACAGCAACCTCTCCGGCGGCGAAATCAAGAAGTCGGAGCTGCTCCAGCTTATGGCTCAGGATCCCGACCTGGTGCTTTTAGACGAACCGGAATCGGGCGTTGACATGGAAAACATCGCACTTGTTGGGGAGGTAATCGCGGAGCTGCTAGACAAATCGATCAAGCATTTCTCCGAACCGTTGATAGAGCACAAAAAGAAGCGGAAGAAATCCGGTATTATTATTACCCATACGGGATTCATTATGAGATACATACCTGCCGATGTGGGGCATGTTATCCTGAATGGGCACCTGTCTTGTGCCAGTAATCCTGAAGAGATATTTACCTGTGTGGGGAAATTTGGTTACGAGGAGTGCGTGCGATGCATGGTTTGAAAGAAAGGGCAAAAAAGGCCCTGAATAAAAAAGCAGTGATTGGCAGGGATATCGACCTGAACAAATACAAGCTGGATACCCCCCAGCATAATAATCCAGCAGGACTTTCAAGTTTGTGCGAGACCGACCTTTTAAGCGCCGGAATTATCCCATCGGGAGAGGGACGCTCCGGAAGTTATAACCAGGAAGATCACTCGGTAACACACTGCAATATCACCCAGGATGGCGTTGAAATTTCCGCTATCGCAGACGCCCTTGAGAAGTATGATTGGCTGAAGGACTACTGGTGGAATGCCATGGCGGTGGATACGGACAAATTTACCGCCTTTACCGAACTGCAGCCATATCAGGGCTATTTTATGCGTGTCGAGGCGGGGAAAAAAACCATTTATCCACTTCAGGCCTGCCTCTATATGGAAGAAGAGGGCGTCCTGCAAAGCGTGCATAATGTCATCATTGCCGAGGAAGGCTCGGAGATGAACATCATCACGGGGTGTACCACGGCGTCCGGTCTTCATTCGGGGCTCCATCTGGGAGTATCGGAGTTCTACGTTAAAAAAGGTGCCAAGGTGACCTTCACAATGATTCATAACTGGAAGGAAGAAGTGGCCGTGCGGCCCAGGACCGGTGTGGTCGTTGAGGAGGGAGGTGTTTTCATATCGAACTATGTATGCCTAAAACCCGTTCGCGACCTGCAGACATTTCCTACTGCGTATTTGAACGGAGATAATGCCGTAGCACATTTCAGCAGCATCCTCGTGGCACCTGAAGGGTCTTACCTCGATACGGGCGCACGTGTCTATCTCAATGGGAGGGGCTCCAGATCTGAGATTATCTCAAGAGCCATCAGCAGCGGAGGGACCATAATGGCGCGGGGGCATCTCATCGGTAAGGCGGAGGATATCAAGGCACATCTGGAGTGTCAGGGCCTCATACTTACCGAAAAGGGGATTATACACGCGATTCCGGAACTTGAAGGCCACTTGAGTGGTGTAGACATGTCTCACGAAGCGGCGGTGGGTAAGATCGCCCAGGAGGAGATAGAATATCTGATGGCTCGGGGGCTTTCGGAACAAGAAGCAACAGCAACCATTGTCAGGGGATTCCTGAATGTGGAAATTGAGGGGCTACCACCGGAGCTAAAGAGGGAAATCGACCGGGCCATCGCGGAAAGCGAGAAGGACCTCTTTTAGCAGGGCCTCGATGCCTAAGATCGGGGCTCATATGTCCATTGCCGGAGGGCTATTTAGGGCACTGGACCGGGGGGATGACTTGGGGCTCGATACCATTCAGATCTTTACAAAAAATGCCAATCAATGGAACGGTCGCCCCATCTCCGATGAAGAGAGTGAACGGTTCAGACAACGAAAAGTTGAAACAGGTATTGATCCCGTCATAGCCCATGATAGTTACCTTATAAACTTGTCTTCCCCGGATCGTGATATGTTTGAACGTTCACTAAGCGCCTTTGAGGACGAACTTTTAAGATGCCAGAAGCTTGGTATAAGGCACCTGGTGATGCATCCGGGGGCCCATCTTGGAACAGGCGAACAAAGGGGTATAGCTCAGATTGGTAAGGCCATCAGGATTGCACTGCTTGAGCAGGAAGAATCAGGGGTTCAGGTAGTCCTGGAGACGACGGCCGGGCAGGGAACCCAAATCGGATACAGGTTTGAACACTTGAGGGATATCATGGCCGAAGCCGACATTCCGGAAAGGATGGGAGTTTGTATCGATACCTGCCATATCTTTGCTGCTGGCTATGATATTAGAAACCGTGAGGTGTATGAAAAAACCTTGAATGAATTTGACAAGGTCGTTGGAATTAAAAATCTCTCCGTTATCCATGTCAATGACTCCAAAAAGGGGCTTGGCTCAAGGGTTGATAGACACGAACATATAGGCCAGGGAGAGATTGGAGAGGACGCCTTCTCCTTTTTTCTCAATGATGACCGCTTGTCTCACCTTCCATTCATCCTGGAGACACCCAAGACCTCTTCCGAAACACAGGTGCCGATGGACACCGTTAACGTTGCATTGTTACGAAAACTAATCAGGAGTTAAGGGATGAAGTTGCCTCGTTTGATCGCCATGGTTGTTACCGTTTTATTCGTTTTGGCAGGGTGGGGTATGCCTTCAACCCTCAAGGAACTCCCCCCGATGGTGACGCCTCCCACGAGTCCTGAAGGGCAGGCGCCACGGTCAGGGCAGGAGAACCAGGTCAAATCAAAGATGCCTGAGAGAGTTGTTAACGAACCTCAAAAAGCAGGGACGCTGGCATCTGAAGGGGAAAAAGCACCTGGAGAAGCCATACAGCCACAGGAACAGAATCAGCATCCTGACTACCCCTTTTACCCTTCACTTATCCGGGTTGGCGGGGAAGGGCCCGTATCCCTCGATCTGTTCCTGGGAGCCCCCGAATGTGGAGTGTGCCATAAGCAGATTTACAACCAATGGAAGGGCTCCCTGCATGCGGCGGCTTTTACTGACCCAATCTGGCGTGCGCTCGTAGCCCTGGGTTCCGCGGAAACAGGGGGTAAGATCGACAAGCTCTGTATTGGTTGCCATACGCCTGTTGGGCTGGTCACGGGAGATGTCAATAATGTCGAGAGGATCTTTTCCGAAGATACGGACCTAATTTCTACCTTTGGTGTTCAATGTGATGCATGCCACGTCATGTCTGAAAGCCATGGAAGGAAAACCCCGTTTGGCGAGCCTGGAAATGCATCGTTCGTTATGGCGCCGGGAAAGGTCAAGCGGGGGCCATATGAAGACTGTGATGCTATGGTCCACGAAGGAATATGGTCTTCCCTTCACGTAACCTCGAAGATATGCGCAAATTGCCATCAGTCTTTTCATTCAAACTTTCCCCTGGAGCGGACCTACGATGAATGGAAACATTCTGTCTATGCCCGGGCGGGGATTCAGTGTCAGCATTGCCACATGATGCCTGTGGAAAAGGCTGTCGAGGCGGCGAGAACCCTCATTCCCCCTGAAATGACGGGACCTGCATCCGAACTGAAACCGGAAAGGACTCCCTTTTTCCCCCACTGGTTTTTGGGTGCAAATTCTTCCATGGCCAGTCAGAATGGCTTTCAGAATCATGCAAGGGAAATTATGCACCGCCTGCAAACGGCTGCGGCCCTGGAAATAGAAGTTTCGGATGCTGTGGTATCGCCAGGTCAGTTGCTCAAGGTGAAAGTCAAAGTTAAGAATGTAGCAGCGGGGCACAACCTACCCACCTCACTTACAGAATTGAGGCAGATGTGGCTGAATGTTCAGGCACTGGATAAAGACGGAAGGGTTTTTTATCATTCAGGCAGCATTACCGATTCAGGAGCGATCGAACAGGGTACGAAGCTTTTTGATGCCTGTGCCGTGGATAAAAATGGCCAGCGTACGATAAAACCATGGGAAATCGATCATTTTCTGTGGAACCACACCATTCCACCGAAAGGGGTAGCAATTGAAGAATATTCCTTCCTGATCCCCAAAGGAATACAAAGGGAGGTGCAGCTTATTGTAAAACTTAGGTACCGATCCTACCCCCAGTCCCTTGTGAATCAACTTCTAAAGGAAAAGGCTTTTACGGTGCCAATCGTCGATATGGCGGAAAAGCGGCTGGTGCTTCCGGTGGTGGGCCAATAATAGGATACAATTGCGGCTTGAAACTTTTGACAGTTTTTGCTGATTATGCTAAATAAAAGAGAGTGGCCAACGTAGCTCAGTTGGTAGAGCAGCTGATTCGTAATCAGCAGGTCAGCGGTTCGAGTCCGCTCGTTGGCTCCAGCAATACCATGGGTTTAGTTAGCTTGAATTGAATGCTATACTTAATTCAGAGTTACTTTTTCAGCTCGATGTATAGCTTTAAGTAAGCTGCCCCTATCACAAATAAAAAAAGTAGGAGGAAGAAGAAAAAAAGAGGAAGAAATGGGTTGTTTCCCATTATCATCCCAATCCTTTAACTAACACTCAGGGTGGTTAAAATTGGGTTAGCACAAATGGTCAGTTTTCGGTTGGCATTTCCAGGCATCCTTCAATGGAAACGATCTCAGGTAAACAATGATATCTTTGAAGTCCCAACTCTATTGTTCAAGCGGCCAAGGCAAAAGCCAAGGGTTTCAGTACCTTTAAAAACTTCCGGATAATAATTTTTCTGATTACCGGAGAATTAAAATTCAACCTTGTTAATCGGTATGCTGAATAAATCCCCTTTATGTGTGCTACCCACTCTAAACGGTAAAGAACCTAAATTTACAATAGTCGATTAATGAAACTCTCTTCATATCAAGATGTTATGATTTATGCAGTAAGCAAACCATCTCAAAAATACATTTAACTCCCAATTCCAGTGTTGCCCCGCATGTTAGGGATTCCCCGTTGCGTGGTATTCATAAAAATGTGGATCGCGAGCTTATTCAAAATGCTCACGTACTTCCGTATATGCTGCGCTTTTCTATCGATTCGCGCGTTCTTGTCCCGTTGATTTTAAGCTGGAATCTTTGAACGTAATCTGCATTTTTGAGATAGCTGTAGCCAATAACGTCGCCTTTTTCTAATATAATGACCCAGCCTTTATCATGTCCGTTAAGGGGCGGAAATAATGAAAACCTTCCGCCCCACGGAAAGAAACGTCAGAAAATTAAAAGGAGGATGATATAAATGGGAATCCCGATGAACATTAGCGCCATACAGTATCCCATGATATCTCTTGCCCTTACACCGCAGATGCCCAGTAGCGGTAACGCCCAGAAGGGTTGGAAGAGATTGGTCCACTGATCTCCATAGGCCATGGCCATGATGGTTTTTGGTATGGAGAAATGGAGGGTTTGCGCCGCCTTCACTATAACGGGTCCTTGCACGGCCCATTGCCCACCGCCCGAAGGCACGAATATATTGACAATACAGGCGCTGATGTACGTGAAAATCGGGTAAGTAGTGGCGTTTGAAATGGCAACAAACCATCCGGCAATGACCGCAACCAGCCCTGAGAACTTCATCATCCCCATTATCCCGGCATAGAACGGAAATTGCAGGATAATGCCGGCACATCCGCGAACGCCTTCGGACACAGCTCGAACATAGACAATAGGACGCTTGTGGAGAATGATTCCCACGAAGAGGAACGTAAAGTTTACAATATTGAGATTAAGGGCAAAACCATACTTTGCGAAATAGTAGATGATATAGATCAGCCCGCCAAGTCCTATGATCCAGGCAAGGATGACACTGTTTTCAAGCTTGTCCGCGAAGGTCCATTCCTCCCTCGCCGTGCCTTTTTCCTCTTGCACTTCACAGAGTTCCGGCTGAATGACTTTAACTTTGCTTTCATCTCTGGGGGCCATCAGAAAAAATACCAGGGGAATTAAGATGATCATAACAATGGTAATCGTGATATTTAAAGGGCTACCCAGGGTCTTGGCAACCGGGATTATGCCGATTTCTTTGGCCAAAAAGTGACCCTTGGTGGCAACGAGCAAAGGAGCCGACCCGGAGAGCCCTCCATGCCATACGGCAAGGCCTGTATATCCCGCGGCAACGAGGAGGGGATAGTGGAATTTTCGGTTGTTCAGGTAACCTTGCCGTCCCACTTCCAGTGCAAAAATGGCCCCAACTATCAAGCCAAGACCCCAATTTATGAATCCTGCAATGACTGCGACAATGGCAACAAGGATTGCTGCACCGGCTGTTGTTTTAGGCAGGCCGGCCAACCAACGCAGGAATTTCTGGATAGGTGGTGTGGTGGCAAGGGCATATCCCGTTACCAGAATGACACACATCTGCATCCCAAATTTTAAGAGGACCCAGAAACCCTTGTACCAGTCAAGGATCATCCCGAACCATGTGGTTTTAGTGAAGATCAAACCAAGGATGTAAGTAAGGAGTGTTAAGAGGATTGCGAAGATCATAGGATCGGGCATGTATTTTTGCGCCCAACGAGAGAAATAATTTCCCATTCTTTCAACCATTTTACTTCCTCCATACTAAAGGTTAAAAATTTACTTCCTCCATACTAATGGTTAAAAAAGCTTCTTCTTCAAATTCATATCACCTCCTTTCATAACAACCCAATAAAGCTAATCAATCTCTGCACCTCGGTGGACGCCGGAGTAAATAAAAAATACACTGTCAATGACCAAGTTATCTCCCCACCCCTGTGGCTACGTTAATTCATCACTTGTGCCATAAAAGGGGTTAATAATCTGGTCGCGTTATAAATAAGAGATCTAGGCAGAAGCCCTCCTATCCGATGTGTATTAATGATTATTTAGTGTTTACTCTCCCGAAAAACCTTTGTCAAGTATTTTTATTTTTTATAGCTATTGCCACAAAGGCGTTAGGTCTTAACATGTTAGAGTCCATCCATGTGGTGTACGAAGGGGAAAGACCTTGAGAAAAGAGGCCATCGTTGCCATTCTCGGAGATCTAAAATAAGCCGACATCGTTCGGCACAAGGAGGAAACGATGGCCAAAGGAAGGGTAGGAAGTTTAGCCTGGTTACGCAAGCGGGTGGAGGAGGCAGATACGGACTTGCTCCGCGAGATGGTCAAGGTAATGGCCGAAATGCTGATGAGTGCAGAAGCAGATAGCATGTGTGGTGCTGAGTACGGGGAGAGGAGCACGGAGAGGGTCAACCGACGCAATGGGCATCGCTCTCGTCTGTGGGACGCCCGTGCCGGCACGATCAACCTTGAAATTCCCAAACTGCGTAAAGGGAGTTACTTCCCATCTTGGTTAATCGCGCCTCGTCGCCTGGCGGAATGCGCCCCTTTTGCAGGTAATGACCGAGTGCTACGTGCGAGGAGTCTCCACCCGCCGAGTGGATGGGTAAGTTATGAAGTTGGGGCTTGCCGGGATCTCCAAGAGCCAGCTGTCTAAGTTAGGTAAGGCCCTTGACAAAACCGGGGAGGAGTTTCGTAACCGCCCGCTGGATAACGGACCGTACACCTTTGTGTGGCTGGATGCGATGGCCCAACGGGTACGGGAAGAGGGGCAGGTAGTGAACGTAGTTACGGTGATCGCCATCGGCGTGAACGGTGATGGGAAGAGGGAGATATTGGGGATTGACGTATTCACTTCCGAAGATGAGGCTGGCTGGAGGGCGTTTTTGCGCGGTCTGGTTGCGCGGGGACTTTCTGGGGTTAAGTTGGTGATCTCCGATGCGCACCAAGGGTTGAAGAACGCGATTGCCAGTGAGCTACCGGTTAGCGGATGGCAACGATGTCGGACACACTTCATGCGCGATCTTCTGCCCTTTGATAGCTTCCAGGGCTACCTTCGCCTTGAACTCACCTGAAAATCTCCTTCTTCCCACTTTGGACCCCCTTTCTCAAATCGGTCATCCTCACTTTACCATATTGTCCCATTTTTGGGGTCCACTATAGTCAACAACTTTTGGACACTCGCTGTTAAAAATTACTGTAG
>Ga0114934_10000844_pt1 | contig 19822 bp, 18 predicted proteins | sample 4SBtaG_2_FD_99695 | JGI IMG/M metagenome (GOLD analysis project Ga0114934, IMG submission 99695) | Deep subsurface microbial communities from Kolumbo volcano to uncover new lineages of life (NeLLi) - 4SBTROV10_white metaG | ecosystem: Environmental > Aquatic > Marine > Volcanic ...
ATGTTCCAATCAAATCATCTGCTTCGAATCCCTCAATTTCAAAAATATTTATGCTTAACTTTTCCAATATATCTCTTAACACTGGAAATTGTTCCTCAAGCTCTAGAGGCATCTTTTTTCTTCCCGCTTTATATTTGCTATATTCTTTATGCCTAAATGTAGGTGCTTTCTTATCAAAACACGTTACTATATAATTAGGTTTTAGTTCCTGTTTCATTTTTATAAGCATATTTATAAAACCATATATTGCATTAGTATTAAGTCCCTCTGAATTTGTTAGTGCAGGCATGCCATAAAAAGCCCTATACATAAGGCTATTCCCATCTAAAATTAGCAATCTTTCTTTATTCATCATGTTTCCTCTCTTTCATAATCACAAAAAGTTTTATTACATATTCACTTTTCAATATATTTCTTTAGAGTTACAATATCATCTGCGGGATATGTATTTAAAATTTCCTTTAAAATCTCAAAAGCACACACATTTTCTAAAACAATTGACGCAGGAACAACTCCACATACATCTGATCTCTCATATCTATTAACGACATTATAGTTATCTTTCAAATCAACAGAGCGAATGCTTTTCTTTATAGTAGGAATCGGCTTCATATATGCTGTAATTTCAATATTCTGGCCATTTGACACTCCCGCCTCAATTCCACCACAATTGTTAGTCGGTCTTATAATATCTCCTTTGTTACATAAAATCTCATCATTGAAAGTAGTTCCTCTTTTAGCTAAATCTGTACCTTTCCCAAACTCAATAGCTTTTATTCCCTGTACAGACATAAGAGCATATGAAAGAATAGCATCTAATTTTCTATCCCATTGAATATAACTTCCAATACCCAAAGGTACACCCTTAACGGATATAAAAATACTTCCACCCACAGTATCACCCTGTTGTTTACATTTATCAATTTCATATTTAATCATATTCTCTACATGTTCATTATAACACCTTACAGAACTATTCTCTATTCTTAGATAAGCTTCATTATCAAATAAATCTACATTATCATCTTCAATTCCACCTATATTCATGACTTTGCTTCTAATATCAACACCAATACTACCTAAAATACATTTGCATAAAGCACCTACTGCTGTTCTTATTGCTGTTTCTCGTGCAGATGTTCTTTCTATAACATTCCTAATATCGCCAGTTTTATATTTAAAATACCCTACCATATCACCATGACCTGGCCTAGGAATAGTAATTCTTTCATTTTTACCTGTATTTCCATTTAATACTTTATTCCAATTTTCATAATCTTTGTTAAAAATAATCATAGTTATAGGATTGCCTGTTGTCTTAGTTTCTCTGATTCCAGACCAAATTTCAACCCTATCCTTTTCAATTTGCATGCGTTTTCCCCGTCCATATCCTCTCTGACGCCTTATAAGTTCATTATTGATAAAATCAACATCTATTTCTACATTTGATGGCACCCCATCAATAATTGCCATTAAAGCTTTTCCATGTGATTCTCCTGCATCTAAAAATCTAAGCATATATATCGCCTTCTCTTTATAAATTTCATAATTTTTATAATATAATTCTTGATAGTTAACCAGTTGCTAGTCGACTAACTATCTATCAAACTTGCTTTTATCGATTTTACAAGACTCCCACTTATATAAGTGGGAGATTGAAGCTTTTGCTTCAGGTTTAGTAAAGTTTCTACCTGAAATCTCGATGTTTTGCTTTAGCAAAACGAATCCACTCCCTAGCACCTTTATTTAGATCCTATCTATCGATTCCTAAAATATGCTTAAGTCCAACTCTCTTGAAAGTTCCTCAAGAACCTTGATTCCCCCTATACTATTCCCTTTTTCATCAAGTGCTGGTCCTACAACTCCTATACCCATTCTTCTAGGTACAGCAGCCATTATTCCTCCTCCTACCCCACTTTTAGCAGGTATTCCTATATGCACAGCAAATTTACCCGAAGCATCATACATTCCACATGTAACCATTATAGTTTTAACAAGTCTTGTAGCTTCACGCGATATTACTCTTTCGTTATTCCAAGGTAATACACCATCATTTGCAAGCATTGCCCCTATTCTAGCTATATCAGTACAAGTTACTTCAATTGAACACTGTTTAAAGTATACATCTAATATTTCTTCAACATCACCTTCAATAATATCTAAACTCTTCATAAAGTATGCTAAAGCTCTATTTCTATTTCCCGTAGCCTTTTCAGAATTATAAACCTGTTCATTTATGTTAAGTGAATCATTGCCTGTTATTTTTCTTGTAAATTTTAGTATCCTATTAAATTTATCATTCGAATTTTCACCTGATAATAAAGATACAATAGTAATTGCACCTGCATTTATCATAGGATTTAAGGGTTTTCTAAGAGTATTCGTTTCTAAATTTATTATTGAATTAAATGCCGATTCAGTAGGTTCCATACCAACCTTTGAAAAAACATAATCTTTTCCATTGTCTAAAATAGATAACATTAATGTAATGACCTTAGAAACACTTTGTATAGTAAATTTTGTTTTATAATCACCTGCATAAAATTCATCTCCATCTAAAGTTGTTACACATATGCCTAGTGCATCTTTATCAGCTCTGGTTAATTCAGGTATATAAGAAGCGAGTTCTCCTTCTTTAGTCCATTTTCTGTTGTTTTCGATTATATTTTCAAGTATTCTCTTCATAAATATCACCTTTTCAAGCATTATTTTGTATATATTTTTTCTCGTACATATATATTATATTATTAACACTTCTAATGCAAGCAAACCCTTTTAACTTTAGAAAGCAAAACTCCAATCTTTCACCCACAAAAATAAGCTATTGTGAACTTAAAAAAACACCTAAAACTAAAATCTTATAAAAAATAATAAAAAAAATGCAAATTTCTCTTGCATATAATTAAAATATGTGGTAATATAATTCTCGTCGGTAAGGACAACAGCTTAGTATGCCGAAGTGGTGGAATTGGCAGACGCGCTGGACTCAAAATCCAGTGGTAGCAATACCGTGCGGGTTCAAGTCCCGCCTTCGGCACCATTGATATTAAATGGCTAATATCACATTGGAACTTTGTTCCAATGTGATATTTTTGTGCTTTTTCCCTTTGTTTACCTTTTAAATAAATAAACCCAATTAAATTAATACAATATTTACTTTTGGTATATTAGTTCTTGAACTTAATTTCAAAATATATGATAAAAAAGAATTTGACCTTAAAATATGTGCTAAGAAATATCTGTTTGTATTGTATGTCCTTTATTAACTAATATTGATTGTGCCTCTGTGCTACATAATTCTTTTATATTTGGTATAGCAACTTTATTTAAATTACGCCTTATTTTACTATAAATAATATGCTTTTTATTAAAAATATATTTTTCACTTGTCAAATTTACTTCTTTAACTTTTTTTAAATTTAATAGCTGTATTTTAAACCAATATTGAGTGCTCAATTATATATCTATTCCTTAAAATATTCCTTTATAAAATCAGGAACAAATTCTTTTTTAAATCCTCCATAAATAATTTCATCATTTTCCAAATAAAAGTCAACTATGTTTACTATATTCAGAAAAAAGGCATACAAAAAAACTCACCAACCACAAAGTTGGTAAGCCTTTAATTTAAAATTAATATGTTATTACTTTTCTATTTCCAATTCTATTTTTATCTATAACCTCTAAATATCCTTTTGGTATAGTTATTGTATTTGGATTTCCATCTGAAATATATTTCGTTCTCTCACCCTTATCAAATCTCTTTATCCAGTCATATATACCAACACCTTTTACATATTTTTGCAAATCACTAGCCCTTACTCTATGAATAGATAAAGGATTAAATTTAATATGATAAGGTGATCTGTTAGGATCCCATCCTACATTTAAAATTGCAATATTGTTGTATTCTATACCATCAAATTTCCCTTTTTCAAGATAAGTATACAAATCTTTATTTTTAGGTCTATTACCATAAGGTAAAGCCAATGTATTCACTTGATAATCTGGAATATACTTATTCACAATCTTCTTAATATCAGCAATTTCTCTTTGAATTCTATCAGCATCTGCTGGAATAAAATTAGAATGTGTTACAGCATGAAAATCAACATGTGTTGCTGTATGATTTCCAATGTCCATTCCCTTATCAACTATGTATTTTAATTTATATTCTACATATTCCTTCTGCCCAAAAGGTGTATTATCATTAATAAAAAATGTAGCTTCTAATGGGAAGTCTGTATGCTCAGAATGAAACTTTTCTAAAATAGCAACCGCACAATCAGGATCTATAGTTATATTTCCTTTTTTATCTTTAATAATATTAAAATTATTCTTCCATCCATCATCAAAAGTTATAACAACAGGTGTGTATCCTGCTTTAGTCGTTATGTTTCCTGTAACATAATCTCTTAAACTTATAGGTCTATACCCTTTATCATAAAGAACCTGTAGGTCTTTTCTGAAATTATCAGGTGTCCTAGTAAATTCAGCTTCTGGAGTAGAAATTGAATGATACATAAGTACCATTACTTGTCCTGCCTCATTAGGCTTTATTTTACTTAAATCTATTATATCACCTTTATTTTTATCATCGTTATTTTTGGTTTTTGAATCATTATTATCACTGATATTTCTTTCTTTATTCTCTTCTGTTTTACTTTTATCCTTGTCATTTTCTTTTGTTTTGATTTTATCTCTTTGCTTTTTTGAACCTTCTTTTATACCATCCTTATTTGTTACTGAACCAGCAATATTACTTTTGTTTTCATCATTGTTTTTACTAATCTTTGAATCGTTGCACCCAGCAGTAACAAACATAACCAATAACATCATTATAAGTATTAATTTTCTAGTAACTTTCATGTTTTTACGCCACAAAATCGTGACTCTACCTCCCTCTCATATTATGCCTCACAATACTAACTAAATACTGTTTATTTACTTAACGTTTTAATTATAACACAATTATTAAACATTGTTCATCATTTTTATATTATTTTAACAACTAATCGACAAAAATTGCAATAACTTAAAAACTAAGAGGAGCAATATCTATGCACTTCCTCTTAGATACTGTTCCTCTATTATAATAATATTTTTACATCATTATTTTACAAATATTATTTGAAAATTCTACTGGATCACTAACAGGCAATCCTTCTATAAGAAGTGCTTGATCATACAATAATCTCGTGTATAAATCAAACTTATCTTTATCTTTATCAAATGCTTCCTTTAACGACTTAAAGACATCATGTTTAACATTTATCTCTAATATTTTATCAGCTTTTATATCTTCACCATTAGGCATAGATTTCAATACTTTTTCCATCTCTATTGAAAGTTCACCCTCACTTGATAAACAAACAGGATGGTGTTTCAAACGTTTTGATGCACTAACATCTTTTACTTTGCCAGATAATACTTTTTTCATATGTTCAAATAACTCTTTATTTTCTTCATTTGCATTATTAGTATTTTCATCTATTTCTATACCCAAATCGCCACTTGCCACTGATCTGAATTCTTTATCTTTATATTTTGTTAACATCTTTATGGCAAATTCATCAATGTCTTCAGTAAAATATAATATCTCATAACCTTTATCTGCCACTAATTCAGTCTGAGGTAATCTATCAATTCTTTCAATTGAATCACCAACTGCATAATATATATATTTCTGTTCTTCTGGCATTCTAGAAACATATTCATCTAATGTAACCATCTTTTTCTCTTTAGATGAATAGAACATAAGCAAATCTTGAAGAATATCCTTATTCATTCCAAATTCAGTATAAATACCATATTTTAATTGCCTTCCAAATGACTCATAAAACTTTTCATATTCTTCTCTATGATTTTTGAGTAAATTGCTCAATTCATTCTTAATCTTGTTTTTGATGTTTTTAGCAATGAGCTTTAATTGTCTATCATGCTGCAGTAATTCTCTAGATATGTTAAGAGATAAATCATCCGAATCCACTATTCCTTTTACAAAGCTAAAATAATCAGGTAGTAATTCAGAACACTTATTCATAATCAATACACCATTTGAATACAATTCTAATCCTTTTTCATATTCTTTTGTATAAAAATCATATGGTGTTTTTTCTGGTATGAATAATATTGCATTGTAACTTACTAAACCATCAACACTAATGTGAATATGCTTTATTGGCTTATCAAAACCATAATGTTTTTCAGAATAAAAGTTATCATAATCTTCTTTAGTAAGCTCTTTTTTATTCTTTTTCCATAAAGGAACCATACTATTTATAACTTCTTCTTCAATATATTCCTCATATTCATTGTCACTACCCTCTTTTAGTTTTGATTTTGTTACATCCATCTTAATTGGATATCTTACAAAATCAGAATACTTCTTTATGATAGATTTTAATCTATATTCTTCAAGATATTCATCAAAGTTTTCATCTTCTGTATTTTGTTTTATTTTAAGTATGATTTCAGTACCAACAGAACCTTTTTCACATGGCTCAATTGTATATCCTTCTACACCATTTGATTCCCATTTATAAGCTTCATCACTACCTAAAGCTTTACTTATAACAGTAACATTATCTGCTACCATGAACGCTGAATAGAATCCAACACCAAATTGACCAATTATATCGTATCCATCTTTTAATTCATTTTCTTTCTTGAATGCTAAAGAACCACTTTTTGCTATAACTCCAAGATTTTCATCAAGTTCCTCTTTAGTCATTCCAATACCAGTATCGCAAATTTTCAATATTCTATTCTCTTTATCTGGAATTATATTGATGTAGTAACTATCTTTATCAAATTTTAATGAATCATCTGTTAATGCTTTATAATAGATTTTATCAATTGCATCACTGGCATTAGAAATCAGTTCTCTTAAAAAAATCTCCTTATGAGTGTATATTGAATTAATCATAAGATCTAATATTTTTTTAGACTCTGCCTTAAATTGTTTTTTTCCCAATTTAATCGCCCCTTTAAGATATATGTTTTGTTAGCACTTAAACTTATTGAGTGCTAATTCATTTTTAAAATACACCTTAAAGAATAATTTGTCAATACCTTTTTTGTACTTTTATACTATTATATATTTTACATAAGTTTTACAATAAATAGTGAACTCATTTTGCTAAGGCAAAACATCGGTACTTCAGGTGGATACTCTACTCCACCTGAAGCAAAAAACTTGAATCTCCCACTTATAGAAGTGGGAGTCTTATAGAATCAATAAATATATTAAAATATTATATCTTTGAAGTTATAAGCTTATCTTTAGTTAAAATATGCTCAGCTATCCAATTCACCGCAAAATCCAATATTCCTAATATGTATTTATTTTGATCCTCATCTATTTTATCAAAATCTATATCACTTAATTTCTTTACAAACTCATCATGCTCCACTTTTTGAGATAAAAATCTTTTATAACCTATTCCCATCATATATTCTTCCTCAGTTTTAAAATGATATACTGTGTAATCATTCAATTCCTCTAATATATCAACAATTTTACTGTATTTATCAATACAAAATTTATCCTCTAAAAGTTCATATGCTCTATTAGCTATTTCAAACAATCTTTTATGTTGCTCATCTATCTCTTCTACCCCTATTTTATAATCGTCTTTCCACTTAATCATATGTACTACCCCTTTCCGTAAATAATAATATTTTTTCATTATACAATTATTCGTTGTTTTATTGCACAACTTAACAAGTAATTAAAAAGTAATTAAAAACTCCATAATAATACCATATTTATATTTCATTGATTCTTTCATTATACCAGCTTGTCAATATATACCACCTATATTACACCACGAAAATATAAGTTATTATAAACATTTACGTACATCAGCAGTGAAATCTTTTAAATTTTTACACTAGACTTTCTTATATTAGTATTATATTATTTAGTAGGTAGATAAAGTGAACTCGTTTTGCTAAAGCAAAACATTGGGACTTCAGGTGGAAGCTCTACTCCATCTTAAGCAAAAAAGCTTAAATTCCCCACTTATAGAATCGATAAGAAAAGGTGATAACAATGATAATAGTAACTCTGATAATTTCAATGGCAATTATACTGTTTTTAGCAAGTAAAAAAGTTAATATAGGTTATTCATTAATTATTGGTGGTATATTACTTTCCCTTCTGAATGGCAGAAGTATTTTAAATATATTTAATATATTTTTGAAAACATGCTCAGATTATGCAACTATTTCTTTAGCAGTTACGATCACATTCATAACTATTCTCGGATATCTAATGGGAAAATACTTGATTTTAGATAGGATGATGGTTGCACTAGAAAAAATGTTGAGAAGTACAAAAGCAACAATATTATTTGCACCTTCAATTATTGGCACACTTCTAGTAACTGGTGGTGCCTTAATGTCCTGCCAGTTGTAGATAATCTAGGTAAAAGATTAAATTTATCAAAAGATAAAAAAGCTGCAGTCAATCTTGTTTTTAGACATGCACTTTATTTCATTTATCCTTTATCACCTACTATAATTTTATCAACTCAAATAGGTAATTATAATGTGTGGGATTTTGTTAAGCTTCAGCTTCCAATCGCTTTAGCTATGTATATATTTGGATATATATTTCTTTTGAAAAAATGCATTAATCCAAGAATTGAAAAAATGAACGTTAAACAATATTTAAAAACCATTTATGAATTTGTATTTTATTCATCACCAATATTGATAAGTTTAATAGGTGTTTTGATTCTAAATTTACCTTTTTACGTTTCTCTAATATTAGGTATACTATTAAGTATTTCTATAAATATTTATGATAAAAATCATGATGCTAAATTCAAAATTAATGAAAGTACATTTAAAACCATAATTAAAGGTATCAAGCCTTCTATGATAATTGCAGTCTTAGGGATTATGTTCTTTAAAAACATCGTAAATGATATTAATGAAATATTTACGTTTTTGCATAGCCTATTAGACATGGGTGTCCCTTTAGAAATGTTAATATTAATAGCTAGCGGAATTATTTCCTTCCCACTAGCATCTATTCAACCAAGCATAGCAATATTATATCCAATGATATTGCCATTAGCACCAAACTATCATGTAAAGCTTTTATATGCAATGCTTATATATACTAGTTCATTTATTTTTTATTTTATTTCACCACTCCATATGTGCCAAGTTCTTACATTGGAATACTTTGATGTGAAAATTAAAGATTTATATAAGAATTACATTTATGTATTGCCTTTAATATATTTAGTAATGATAGCAGTATATATTATGAATATGTTATAACCCATATAAAGTAAATAGAAAATATTGAAGCTAGTTTTCAAATTGCAAGTTTATATTGGGTACTGAAACTAGAACAGAGTTGCCAGTCCCCAATTTCCAGTCGCTAAGAAACATTGTGTTTTTGATGAAGATTAGTATTTAGAGATGGGATGCTAAATTCTCTTTCCTAATTAAAGTATTGGTGAAAGCAATCTAGAAATTGATTCTTTGAATCTCATTCTTATATTTCTTTTATCATATAGTTCTTTTGTTATTTGCGAGCTGTCTTTGATATCTTCTTCAAATATTTTTTCCAGTTCAATAGCAACATTTTTGTCATATATGAATGCATTAACCTCAAAATTCAGCTTATAACTCCTTATATCCATATTTGCTGTTCCAACTGATGCGATTTTACTATCAACTACTATTGATTTACAATGAAGAAATCCCTTTTCATACCTGTATGCCTTAACACCAACATCCAAAAGTTCTCCTATATATGAACAAGATGTCCAATAAACAAATGGATGATCAGGTTTGTTAGGAATCATTATTTTCACATCAACTCCACATAGAGCTGCAACTTTTAATGCTTCTAATATGCTTTTATCTGGAACAAAATATGGTGTTTGAATACATATACTTTTTTTTGCTGAATTTATCATTTTTAAGTATCCATTTTTAATCTGTTCTTCAATAGAATCTGGACCACTTGAAACAATTTGAATTCCTATTTTCCCATTAAAATTACTAGAAGGAAAATACTTTTTATTAAAATTAACATCTTCATCTGAAGCATAATGCCAATCAAGTATGAATCTTTGCTGCAAATCATGAACTGCATCGCCACATATTTTTAAATGAGTATCTCTCCAATATCCAAACTTTTTGCTTTTGCCTAAATACTCATCACCTATATTTATTCCTCCTACAAATCCAACTGTTCCATCTATTACAGCTATTTTTCTATGATTTCTATAATTAATACGTGTATTTATATGCGGTAAAACAGCTGGAAAAAAACATGCAACCTTACCACCTGCACGTTTCAATTTATCAAAAAAATGTTTAGGTAATTTTCTGCCTCCCATAGCATCATACAACAATCTGACCTCTATGCCTTTTTCAGCTTTTCTCGTAAGCTCGTTTATAATTTTAGTTCCAATAGAATCTGATTTTAATATGTAATACACCATATGAATATGATGTTTTGCATTTTTTATATGTTTAATTAATTCATTGAATTTTACTTCACCATTAGTAAATATTTTTACTTCATTGTTTTGAGTAAACAGCGCTTGGCTGTTATTATAATGCATATATATCATATCCAAATGTTCAGCCGCAACTTTATCATTAAATTTTAATTTATGCTCTTCTATTTCTCTTTTTTGAGCTAAAAGTTTTTTATGTAAAATATCTTCCTCTTTTTTTATGTTGAATATTTTTTTTCTGCTTAAATTTTGACCAATCAATAGATATAAAACAAATCCAAATATAGGCATCAAAAATACAACCATTAACCATGCCCATGTAGCAGATGGGTCTTTTCTTTCTATAAATATTAATACAAAACCTAAAAATATATTAGCTATAAACAATATTAAAATCGTTATCAAAAATATATGCATACATTTTTTTCTCCTTCATCGTATATAAGCTATTCTTATTTAATATAAATTAAATATAGTCTTAATAACTAATATTTGCAAATCATGCCCACATCATAACATTATACACCAATTTATTTCTAATATCATATATTAATTACATTTTAGATTAATTTTTTGAATTGAAAATAATATTTTTCAGGGAGGTTATTATGGAAAATTCAAAGCAAAAATATGAAATCGACGTGAAATCATTACTAAAATTCTTAATCTACAGTTTTATTGGAATCTTCATGTTCTTTATTCAAATAACAATTAATGGCAAATCAACAATACCTTTAGATCACATAGTTACAGCAATTAAAACTAATCTTCCGGATCTTTCTTCTATTTATGTTTTAATTATTGTTTGTCTTGGTGGTATGTACCCATTTTATAAAAGAACATGGAAAAAAGATATTGTAACAATGGTATTCTCAATTTTGAAGGTATTAGGTATTATTGTTGCCATAATGGCTTTTTTTAGATTTGGACCATCATGGCTTTTTGAAAAAGATATGGTACCATTTTTATACAATACTCTATGCGTTTCAGTTGGAATAATTGTTCCAATAGGTGCAGTATTCTTAGCATTCCTAATTGGTTATGGCCTTCTAGAATTTGTTGGTGTTATAATGCGTCCTATAATGAGACCAATATTTAAAACACCTGGAAGATCAGCAATTGATGCCGTTGCATCTTTTGTAGGAAGTTATTCAATAGGACTACTAATAACAAATAAAGTGTTTAAAGAAGGAAAATATACAATAAAAGAAGCTTCTATAATAGCAACTGGTTTCTCAACAGTATCAGTTACATTCATGATAATCGTTGCTAAAACATTGAAACTTATGAGTATTTGGAATAAATTTTTCTGGAGTACATTTGTAATTACATTCATAGTAACAGCACTCACAATCAGATTAAGACCTCTAAGAACTAAAGAAGATAAATATATAAGCAAAAATCCATTACCTGAAAAGAAACTTAAAGGTAATATTTTAGTTAATGCTTATAAAGAAGGACTATTAGCAGCAAAACAAAGTAAAAACATATTTGGAAATATTAAAGATAGCTTAAAAGATGGTTTTATAATGGTAATGGGTATTCTACCATCAATACTTTCAGTTGGATTGATAGGCTTAATACTTGCAAAATATACTCCTATATTCGATATTTTAGGATATATATTCTATCCATTTACAGCTTTGTTGAAAATTCCTCAGCCACTACTCGCTTCAAAAGCAGCTGCAGTTGGGGTAGCTGAAATGTACTTGCCTTCTCTTTTAGTTATGAAGGCAGCTTTTGCAACAAAATTTGTAATAGGTTGTGTTTCTATTTCATCTATACTATTCTTATCAGCTTCAATACCTTGTATTTTGTCAACAGACATACCTATAAACATTGGTGAGATATTATTAGTTTGGGTTGAAAGAACAATATTAAGCATTATATTAGCTGGAATTTGGGTATTACTCATATTTTAAAAATTACCCCTTAAAAATTACCCCTGGGGATGAAATTCTACCCCAGGGGTAATTTTAACTTTCTATTCCTTTTCTAGCTTGTATGCCCTTATTATAATAATGCTTTACTTCTCTCATTTCAGTAACCAAATCAGCAATATCTATCAATTCTTTTGGTGCATATCTCCCAGTAATTATAACTTCAATATGTTTTGCTCTTTTTTCTAAGGCTTTCAACACATCATCTACTGTAAAAAGTTTGTAATAAAGTGCTATATTCAATTCATCCATAACAACAATATCATACTCACCATCAATCAGTATATTTTCTATCTCTTTAAGCCCTTCTTTAGCAAGTTTTATATCTTCCTCTGTAGGCTCATTATAAATAAAACATTCCTTTCCAAACTGTTTCATATCAAAATTAGGTAAGTACTTTACAGTCTTAGTTTCGCTATACTTCATGCCTTTAACAAACTGGCCAAAAAACACCTTCTTGCCTGCACCTATTGCCCTCAAACTCAATCCTAAAGCACTGGTAGTTTTTCCTTTTCCATTTCCTGTGTAAATATGTATATACCCTTTATTTCCCATTTTAATCCCTCCAAAATATTCTCTATCCTTCAATAACCTTTACAAAGACTTTTCTTGTTCTTGGACCATCAAATTCACAGAAATATATTCCCTGCCATATACCTGTTTTTAACTTGCCATTTTCAACAATTACTGAACAACTTGAACCCATGTATGAAGCTTTTAAATGTGCATGCGAGTTTCCTTCCGCATGTTTATAATTTCCATTTACTGGGAAGACATTGTTTAAAGAATTAATTATATCTCTTACAACATCCGAATCCGCATTTTCATTGATTGTAATTCCTGCAGTTGTATGTGGACTAAAAACAACAACAATACCATTTTCAATTCCACTTTCTTCAACTGACTTACGTACAAAATTTGTAATATTTATAAATTCCTGTTCTTTGTTTGTTCTCAAAGAATATTCAAATATATTATTTGAAGTTTTCATTGTAATATTTATCACTCCTAATTCATACTAAAATTATTTAATTTGTAGTTTACCTATACACCTAAATTATATCATATTGAACTTATTTTATACTATATTCATTCGAAAGAATATTTTAGACATTTTCAAAGCACTTAATTTTCTCCAAAAAAACACTTTCATCGATTCCTAACATTTTTAAATAATTAAGAATCGATGAATGCAACTTTTATAATTATACTTTTTCAATTATTTTTAAACAACTCTCTAATTTTCACAACTACATAATGTATTTCGGAATAGCATTATAGCCACAAATAATATCACAAATACAATAAAAACACATATCCAAGTATCTATTTTATCATACAACACCCCAAATACCATCTGTCCTATTGGTGATGCAGCTAATAACCCTGTATTCATAACTGTGCTAACTCTTCCCATCATGTGAATTGGTACCTCTGACTGTATCATTGTTCCTATTGAAATATTTCCAACACCTATTATTACACATATCGTAAATGTAATAACAATTAAACTTACAAAAGGTATTATATTCCCTGAAAATAACCCCAAGAATTTTGATGAAGGTATTATTGACATAATAGCAATTAAAAAAGATACAAAAAATATATCAAAAAAAAGTAATTTCCCTAGTTTTATCTTCTTCGATATATAGCTACATAAAAAAGGTGCTATAAACATTGAAATCACCAAAATAGATTGTAAAGTTCCATAAAGGAAATCACTAACTTTTAGTACGCTTTTACTTATATAAATAATTCCAACTGAAAATAGAGGATTAAACGCAAAATTAACAACAAACCCTAACATAATTATTGTAAGTATTATTTTTTTATTTATTATGAATTTAAAGCCTTCTGCAAAATCAATTCTAAATGATTTAAAACTTATTTTATCAGGCTTCTTATTTGTCTTAGGTATTCTAATAAAGATTTCACTTACTGCTGAAACTATGAAACTGACAGAATTCAAAACCAATATTATGCCAATACCATAAATTCCAAACAAAAATCCTGCTATACCAGGTGAAATAAATACTCCGACATTCATTATCAAAGTATTTATTCCATTTGCATCAACTAAATCTTCTTTTTTTATTATGCTAGGTATTACTGTACTAACTGCTGGTTGAAATATGAGCGATGCTATTGAAAGAATTATTACTAAAATATATATACTTAGCATACTCAATTTTCCATTCATAAGAAACAGAATCGCATACACTCCTATTATAGCACCTCTAAAAAGATCAAAAAAAACTATTATCTTTTTTCTATCAAACCAATCTGCAAGTACTCCCGCAATTGGACCTAAAATAATCTCAGGAATCAACATAACTGCAAATATTGATGCAAACTTGGTCGCAGATCCAGTAATTTTAAATACATATAATGATAATGCGAATGATTGCATTTGACTCCCTATTAATGATACAAGTTTTCCAAGCATAAGTAATAAAAAATCTCTCTGTTTTAGAAGCGATATTTTCATATTAAATCTTCCTCTTTAATATATTTATTTTTATAATCATTATAGTAATGTAGAATTATTCTTTCCTCTAAAGAAAGCCCTTCTGGCCTTAATCCATTGCATATTTTATCATTCTTATATAATGCATACCTGCATCCACCCATACACATAGGAAGTTGTTTGCATTTCCTGCACATTTCTCTATCTGTAACAAATGTATTATGAAATTTATAATATTCTGATTTATTATCAATAATTATATTTCCATGTTTATCTATTCTACCTATCTTCATTCCATTTTCTGATGCCACTGAACAAACTGAAATATTTCCATTTGGTCCAATGGTAAGCGAAGATTTAGCACCTCCTTCACAAAGAACCATTTTATTTGATGTATTATAATATATATATCCTTTGTCTATTGCAATTTTGTACAGTTTAAAAAGATTTATCTTACCTTTATCTTGAAACAACCCGGCCATATTTAAATTAACATACTTTCTCTTTTCATATGGTATAATATCCAATACTTTTGGTATACTATCATAATTATCTTTAGATACATTTATTCTCATTGTTACGTTTATACCTACGTCAATAATTTTTAAAATATTTTCTTTTACAATATCAAATGTACCACTCCCATCTATGTATGGCCTTTGTTTATCATGATACTCTTTTGAACCATCTAATGTAATTTGAATGTTTTTAATACATAAAGATTTTAACTTGTCAATATTTTCTTTATTGAACAGATATCCATTTGTTGTAATTCTAGCATTATATACGCACCCATTTTTGTTGCATATTTCCTTGAAAATATTTGTTAATCTAATTATATCATAAAATTTTAATGTTGGCTCCCCCCCAAACCAAGCTACAATAATTTTATCTACTTTTTTTGATATTTTTTCCACAAGCTGAATTATACTTTTTTCAGTACTTTTATCCATACAAATATTTTTATGTTTTTCATAACAATATACACATCTAAAATTGCACTCTAAAGTGGGTTGAATTACTAAATAAAATATATGTTCTTGAAATCTTGTATTAATCTCATCAAATCTAATCTTATCAAGTTCATCAAATTTATCATCAATAATCATACCCTTTAACAACATCTTTTTTATTATTTCAGCTTCCTTGATTTCAAATTTTTTTTGATTAAGATTATTCATTACATTGTTAACTAAAAATTTGTCATCATCACAGTAAATCAAATATTTTCTAGTTAATGTATTATATAAAATATTTTTATCTCCTACATTAATTTCCACATTATATCTTGACAATTTCATAAAAAATACCTCCAAATAATTTTATTTAAATAGAGAGTGTTTAAAACACTCTCTATTTAAATAAATATAATATTATTAGCACATAATTTCACTATCTTCACATCCAAGTCCACATATACCTTGTGCTGCAGCAGCTGCTTCCTCATCAACAAACAATTCTAATTTTTGTTCCTGAATTGCATTAGCAATTTCTTCTGATGTAATATAAACTTTGCCATCTTTTACCTCATACATATCTTTTCTCAATGCAACAAATTTTTTTTCTTCCATAAAAACACCCTCCCAATTATATTTTTTATTATTTATAATTAACAATAATTTTAATAAATTTTGTTCATTAACCTGGTCCTGGTGGTTTGCCAAATATCTCATATCCTATTCCTGGCCTTTCTTCATCAGAATTTAAATTCATAGTATCCTCTGAAATTTCGATATTTTCATCATTTAACTTTGTTTTAATCTTTTTTGAATTTTTCTTTTTTTCTTTATCACTCAATTATCTTCCCTCCTTTCTTTGAATTGTTATTCTTTTACTTTTATACTTCATTATTATTTCTAATGTTTTAAAATTATGACTATTTTATAATTTTTATAGGATTAAATTTCTGTAAATAGGAGTTTGAGGCTTTTTCCTCAGGTTGACTAGACTCTCTACCTGAAGTCACTATACTTTCTTTTAGTAAAATAAATTTACTATTATTTACTTTTAATCAAAATACTAATTTTCAATCAAGCTTATATGGAGCAAAAGCAGTAATAAGCCCGTATGTTTCTATACTATTTTCATCTTCGAGAGCTTGATATTTATCAAAAAGTTTATCTAAATCTTCTTTAAATCTTTGCATTGTTTCTTCATCGGACTTAATAAAATATGCTTTTATTTTATGAGGTTTATCATTACATTTTCCAACATTCTTTATTATTTCTCTAGTTAGCGATGCAAAGTGTTGTGCAGAAAGCTCTATATTTTCAGTGCCATCTGAATTTTTGCAATTTTTTCTTAGATAATTTAAAATTTGTATATCAGTCGAAGCAAGCTCATATGTTTTTTCGATTTTCCCATCTATGACTTTTTCTTCAGTTATCCTAATAAAATTGTTGTCCATAAGTCTCTTTACATATAATTGTATCGAAAAACTTGGTATATTAAGTTCTTTAGCTATTTCCTTAATAGTTTTAGATCCTGATAATAGCGTCAATAATATTTCTAATGCTTTTCCCTTAATTATATCTTCTTTAAGATTATCTTTTTCATTTACTAAGGACATATCATAAATACAAGGAATATCAGCCATTATTTAGCTCCCTTCTTATTAATTTATTTTTAAATATTGTATCGTTTCATCTATATCAAAACTTCCAATTGCTGCAAATCCCATATTTGATTCATTAAATAATTCACATATAATTGGATTAATATTTTCTTTTAATACATTTTGAATTTTTCTGACTTCATTTTCTAAAGAAAACAATTGCCCATATGATGAACATTTTCCTAAAAATTTTAGTTGTGCAAGTAAATTATCAAGATCAAGAAGAGTCCTAGTTTCCATTATTTTTTTAGCTCTACTAACCTCTTCATCACTAACACCTTTCTCTTTAGCTTTATTTAGCTCATACATAATAACTTTTATTACTTCATTTACTGATTTATGTGCACATATTACAGTAAACCCTAAAGTTCCCCTATTTTCATAAAAACTAGTAAAACCACCTAAATTGTATGCAAGTCCTCTTTTCATTCGTATTTCTTGAACTAATCTTGATTCTAAACTAGGTTCAGCTAATATTTTAGAAATTATTTCAATATTAACTCTATCTTTATCTATATATGATGGAATTCTAAACCCAATTGATACCACAGAATTTTGACCATTATTTATTGAATTAAAAAAGATTCCCGGTTCACCTTCGATAGTTTCTTTATATTTTCGCGTTTCTCTATCCGCCCAAGAAGAAAAATTCTGATCAATAATTTTTAATGTCTTTTCATAGTCAATTCCCCCTACAATAACTAGAGTAGAATTTTCAGGAGTATATGATTCATCTACTATTTTTCCCAAATCTTTATTCGTTGCACATTTTATTCTGTCAATCGAACCAACTATTATCCTACCTATATCCATATTCCCATACAAAGCCTGACTTGTTCTCTCCTTTATCTGGTTAAATGATGAATAAAATGATATTGCTTCTTGTATAACTACTTTTTTTTCATTTTCTATTAATTCGTCAGAGAAATTTCTATTATCAATTACAATACTTGCTAAAGCTTGAATACATTTTTCTAAATTTCTTGATAATCCCGAAAAATAAAATGAAGTACTTTCTTTTGTTGTTCCTGCATTATAAATTACCCCTTCATAACTAAGTTCATTTATTAATTTTTGATATTTAGGATTATTTTTGTTTTCAATATTAATCATTAAATGTTCCAATAAATGAGATAATCCACTATTTGAATCGCTCTCATACTTGCTACCCTGTTTAATCCATATACCACATGCCATAGTTTTTGCATAAGGTATTCTATGCATAATAATTCTGAGTCCGTTTTCTAAATAAACATTTAATATATCATACAATTAAATCACCATCTTATAAAATATTGAATAAATAAGTACTTTTTACTTATTTATACTATTTCATTATATTATTTATTCCTCAGAATATATAACTTTAGATAAATTTGTTTTGCTTCAGCTGGAGTAGAGTCTCCACCTGAAGTCCCGATGTTTTGCTTTAGCAAAACGAGTTCACTAAAATACCCTATAGTAGTTCTTTGTTATCTATACTATAGGGCAATAAAGCAAATTTATATATTTTTAAATATTTCTTAAATATATGTATTTTACTAATTCTCTTCATTTTCATTAGATAATATATATTCCACAATCAATTCATCTAATTTTTCACTCAAAGAAACAATTTCCTTATGTTTAAATATATTATCATTTATCACATCCATACTTGCATTATTTAATATTGTTCTTAGTTTTTCAATATTATTGTATAAATTTTTATTATTCTCTTCCATTATTACCACCCTTACTACCAAAATACTAATTTTCCAATACATTAGCATTAAATCTATTTAAAAATCTAGCAAATTTCTCTTCACTTAGTGGCTTTTCAAAAATAAATCCTTGCACTTTATTACAATTAATATCGCGCAAGTAATCTAACTGCTCCTCTTTTTCAACCCCTTCTGCCACAACATCTAAATTCAATTCTTGTGCAAGCTTTATAATATTCTTCGTTATAATTAAATCTTTTTCACAACTTTGTATTTTATCTATAAATGACTTATCAATTTTTATTCCATCAATAGGAAGGTTGTACAAATAATTAAGAGATGAATACTTTGTACCAAAATCATCAATAAATATTTTTACTCCCATAACTTTTAAGCTTGTAAGACTATCCAATATTTTTTTATTAGGACTTAAAACAACTCTTTCAGTTATTTCAAAATGAATATGTTTTGAATCTATACCGCTTTCTTTCAATTCTTGTCTAACAAAATCTAAAAAGGAACTATCTTCAAGTTGCTTTTCAGATATGTTAATTGATATATTTATATAACTATGTCCACTAGTATGTAATTTTTTTATTTCATTA
>Ga0114934_10000846_pt1 | contig 19806 bp, 16 predicted proteins | sample 4SBtaG_2_FD_99695 | JGI IMG/M metagenome (GOLD analysis project Ga0114934, IMG submission 99695) | Deep subsurface microbial communities from Kolumbo volcano to uncover new lineages of life (NeLLi) - 4SBTROV10_white metaG | ecosystem: Environmental > Aquatic > Marine > Volcanic ...
AATCGAGTTTTACGAGAGTGGATCGTAGAGTCCCACCGTTATGTTTCAGCGCTTGAAGCGCTTTCTGGAGTTGATCCCTTGTAAGGAGATTTGAGTTTACAAGTTCTTCCCCTAAGTTGATTGCCATAAGGAAGCCTCTTTTTCAGTCATATAGACCTTTTATTTTAGGTTTATAAGACCTTATACTTAGCTTTTATGAAAAAATCAAGTTTGGACAGCAATGCAGGAGAAGATTCAAATTCGAGGTATGTAGATCCGTTGGGATGGAGTGTATTTTCAGCAGACTGCAGTGAAGAAAAGCATAAGGCAAAGGAGAAGCGGGACCTTTTCACGAAGTCATTATTTTGTTGATTTCGTCGGGCAATTGTGATAGGACGTGCTCTAATGAAGGATTAAAGGAGGAAACATCGTATGAAGATTGACCAGAATAAGATTATTAATCAGCTCTACCGATCCATTGGAAGTGGCAAGAAACACGCGATGGAAAATCTCAATTGGCTGCTTAAAACAATGAACCCTTATTTCTTTATTACATTTGCACCTGAAAAGGATGCACTATTAAACTTGTGTTTCAATCTTCATACCCTGGGTGAAAACAGGCAGCTTGTGCTGAAGGATACTGATGAGAAATTTATTGTTGCTACCTTGAACAGGCCCGGGACACTGTTCAATACTTTAGACGGGTTAAAGGACAAGTTCATAATATATGAGGAGATGATCCATTCCAATCAGCCTCTCCCCGGGAGAGAGCATGAGCTTGAAATACTCAAGTTCCATTTCCTTACGGATGAGGCAAAGAAGAGGGAGGCAGCACCTTTTAGGGGGAAGGGATTGATTTACAAAACCCTTAAGGAGTCCTACCCGGCATTTAACTTCAAAGAATTCGACAAGATTTTCCAGTATTTTATGAAGAAAAGTCGGGATTATGTCCTCCTTTCCCCTGCTTTGAGGGTTGCCCGTGCTATGTGGATGTATCAGTCGGCAATCCGTGAAGGGGGGATATTCCTTGATATCGAACCGACCGTTGATGAAAAAGGAAGAAAGGAGTCGCGGCTTGTTTTCTCCGTGATCAATCCTTTGTTCAGGGGATATCTGGCAAAGGTGATCGAGATCTTCTATCGGCTGGATATTGCGACTCATAGAAATTACGTCGTTGAGATCGAGGGTGAGGATGGTCAGAATGTAACTGTGCTCACAGCTTATATAACGACCCGTGACGGCAGGCCGATAGAAAAGGACATGGCAATTTTCAAGTCGCTGGAAGCGGAGCTTTACAATACTAAGGTCATCAATATATGGGACAGGGTTTACAAGGAGCTTGTAACTGGCAATATCTTAACGGGTCCGGAAGGCAGTCTTTTGAGTGCTATCCATACCTTCACCCATACGAATCTGGCCCACGCTTTTCCCTACAGGTATGACTGGAATGAAACCGAAGAGGCCTTTTTCAGCCATCTCCAGCTTACCAAGGACCTCCTGAGTGTTTTCATGAAAAAATTTGAACCGGATCCGCAAAAACGATTGGCACCTGACGCACTGGAAGACGAATTTAAACGTATCGAGGAATCGATTGAGGAATATAACACGGGACATGCCTTTCTGGATGAAACAAGGAAAACTGTTTATAAAACGGCACTTTTGATGATTCGATTTACACTGAAAACAAATTTCTTCGTAAAGTACAAGAAGTCTCTTTCCTTCAGGCTTGACCCCCTCTATATGGAATACCTGCCAAGTGATGTAAAAAAGGACCTGCCGGATGATTTGCCTTTTAGGATCACCTTTTTTTATCACCGCTATGGTTCAGGATATCATTTCGGATTCTCGGATATTGCAAGGGGCGGGTTTCGCACGATTATTGCGAGAACTAAAGATGATTTCGAGACAGCAATGGAGACCATCTTCAAGGAAGCAATGGTTTTGGCTCACACCCAGCAGTTGAAAAACAAGGACATATACCAGGGTGGCTCAAAGCTCGCCGTGGTTATGCGGGCCTTTGATGTTCGTGACCGAGAGAGGGAGACCAACCGCCTGTATAACCTACAGCGGGGGATTATCAACGCCTTCCTGGATATTTTTGTCACTAAAGAAGGAAGGCCTGTTGACCCGAACGTAGTGGACTATTACGGAGACGATGAACCCATTGAAGTAGGGCCCGATGAAAACATGCATGACTCGATGATCGAGTATTTCGCCAATCGCGCAAAAGAACGTGGATATATCCTTGGGAGCGGTGTCATTTCGAGCAAAAAGGTTGGGATCAATCACAAGGAGTATGGTGTTACATCTTTAGGTGTTTTAAAATTTGTTCAGCGTACCCTGAAAGAGTTGAGAATTGACTGTGAAAAGAACCCCTTTACTGTAAAGATTACTGGAGGGACAAATGGCGATGTGGCCGGGAATGAGATGAATTTGCTGATAAAGCGTTGCCCTCGGGTAAAGATTCTCTCTATTACAGCGGGCTCAGGTGCAATTTATGACCCCCTGGGCATCGACAAAGAGGAACTATCACGCCTGTTATTGAAGGAGAATATTGACAAATTTTCTCCGGAGTATCTCCATGAAGGCGGTTTTATTCTCTATTCGAGAGAGAAGAAACAAGAAGGGTTTATAATTAAGAATAAAAAGGTCATTAAAACCGGGGATGGCGTTGAAGAACACTGGGTAACATCGGATGACTTTCACTCTGAGTTTGAAAACCTGATTTTTTCACATACGACAGACATTTTCATCCCCGCGGGCGGACGTCCCGAAACCATCCATGATGGGAATTGGGAGAAGCTGTTTGACGAGGACGGGAAGCCCACGACAAGAGCAATTGTGGAAGGTGCAAATTCTTTTATCTCTCCCAGTGCTCGTGAGAAGATTCAGAGGCGGGGCATTATTATCATGAAGGATGCCTCCGCAAACAAGTGTGGTGTGATTTGTTCATCATATGAAATCATCGGTGGTTTGCTCATGAGCGACAGGGAATTCCTGGAGAACAAGCCGGTTTATGTCCCCGATGTCTTGGAAATCCTTGAAAAGCGGGCAGTAGACGAGGCCAACCTGATCTTTGAGCGCTACCATCAGTATGAGGGTAGAAAACTATACACAGAAATCAGCAATAAAATCAGTTATGAGATTAATGACTTAACAAACAAGATTTACAAGTATCTCATCAAACATCCGGACATGGCATCCAATCCCCCCTATTCAAAGATCTTGTTACTCCATTTTCCAAAACTTATTCAAAAGAGAAAGAAGTTTAGAGACCGTGTAAAATACCTTCCCTTGAAATACAGGATAGCCATGATCTCTACCGAGATAGCAACACGTATCGTTTACCATGGTGGGTTTGAGGTTCCCTTTGAGGAAAAACTGAGGGAATTTGCGAAAAATCTCGGGAAACAGCAGATCCAATGATAACCGGATAAGGAGAGAAAATGCCCATACTTCCTTCCCTAAACCCTGGGTTCTTGCTTGGTAATAATTTTGTTGGTGTTTTTAAAACCTGCAATTCTAACACAGGAGGAAAGAAGATGAGGCGAATAGCAATCTTTGTCTTTTGTTTGGGTGTGGTTTTAGCGCCAATAACTGGTTGGGGAGCGGGATTCCAAATATACGTGGAACAGGGTGCTGCTGCCCTGGGGATGGGTGCCGCCTTCGTTGCAAAGGTGGATAATCCCACGGCGGTATTCTTTAACCCTGCCGGGATTACCCAGTTGAAGGGGACCCAGATGACCTTGAACTACACGACAGCCCTTCTTGACATGAAGTTGAAGGGGGCACGGAATCCTTTTACCACGGACCCAACGGAACCGGCCCACGAGGACATGAATGATCATTGGGCCCAAATTCCCTCATTCTACATAACCCACCAGATTAACAAAAAGTGGTTTTTGGGGTTTGGTGTTTTTTCTCCTTATGGCACCATGACCGATTGGAACAACAGTTGGGTCGGGCGTTATTATTCGGACAAGATAGATTTGAAGACCTACAATTTTAACCCCACGATTGCCTATAAGATAAATGACAAACTGTCCATTGCCGTGGGGCTGGATTACGTGTACTCAGATGTGACCATTGATAAGAGTATCAGTTATTCTGCGGTTGCTGCCCAGGCCGTGAATCCAGCCTTTGGAGCCTATGCCTATCAAAGGAATTTCGATCTCGATACGGATATCGACGGTGATGCCGACGGATGGGGGTTCAACTTAGGCCTGCTATATCAACCCACGAAGAATTGGTCTTTTGGTGTTGCGTACCGCAGCAATATCTATCTCGATTTTGATGGTAACGCGGATTACTTCAGGCATGAAGGGGTTTATCAACTGGACGGGATGATCCATATGGCGGGTGGCCCCCCGAACCTTTCACAGATTTTGTTCCCGCACTCCGATATAAGTAGCGATTTGCGGCTGCCGGACACACTTGCCTTTGGAATCATGAATAGGAGCATCAAGAACCTTACCATTGAAGTTGATGCCATGTGGACAAAATGGGACACCTACGACTCCCTCGACATGAAATATGACAACATTCTGGGTCACAAGAATTTCACGATTAGAAATGAAAAGGATTGGGATAATGTATGGGCCATACGCGTGGGTGCAGAATATCAGATAAATCCTTGCTGGGTCGCTCGGGCTGGATATATTTACGACCAGTCCCCCGCCCCAAATCGGACAAGGGCCCCTGAACTGGCAGACGCCGATCGCAATGATGTCTCCGTTGGTGTGGGTTATACTACACCCAACAAGAAGCTGAGCATCGATGCCGCCTATCTCATTTCCTTTTTCACCGATGAACACAGTTATTTATCAGACCTAAAAGGAAAGTATGATTCGACAGGTCATGTTGTTTCTGTAGCATTTACCTATAGGTTCTAAAAACTTGTTATACCTATGGATAGTCAGAGGGGAACGCCTGTTCCTTTCTGACTATCCAGTGTTCGGTTTCCCTGCGCTTGGACCTTGGGCTTCAGAACGGTTTTCAAGAAATTAAAGGCCATTTTTTCATCCCGGTCCATAAGGATGGCCTCCAGCCTGAGTACCTCTTCGGGTTGAAGGGTGATAGTAACGGGTTTCATCTCTTGTTCCTCCTTCTAAATACATATAAACATTTTTTCTTACATATAAGTTCATAATCATTTCACCTTCATGTGGCAAGAGATGGAAGAGGCATGTTTTGAGAATATAAGCCATCTGTGTTATAAATAAAGGTGAGAATGGATGTTAAACAGGTGAGGGAAAAGCAATAAAAGAGATCGTTGGATCGACGGTCGGTCTGAAATCGTCCCAGATTCAGGCGCTGAAGCGCCTTTACCGGCGCAAGGTAGATCCGAATCGTTTTATCTCTTTGGAACTTGCCCGGAGAATCTTAGAAATCAGTCGTGAGATAAATCGACAGGTCGGGGTCTTGATTACCCGAAAAGGAGAGGTTTGTCATGTTCTCGTGGGTGATGCCTTTTCCATCATGTTGCCTGATCTGAGCGGATACCGAATGGGTAAGGGAAACCTTAAGGGTGTTCGCTTTATCCATACACATTTAAAGAATGAGACTATTGAGCGGGAGGATTTGACGGACCTGAGGATGTTGCGCCTCGATTTGGTAGGGGTCTTGAAGGCGCATAATCGAGGCAATCTCTATGCATTGGACATTGCCTATCTCGATCCCGAGGCGGGACCTTCGGGGTGCCGTGTAGAGTCTTTTCCCTTGCAACACTGCCTTGGGGAAAATTTTAATGAATGGATTAGTGAAAAGATAGGTATTCTCCAGAAGGCACTGAGTACTGGCCAACGTGTTTCAGGTAGAATACGGGCCATTGTCGCCATCGTCCCCCTGGGTCAGCGATGGGATTCTGAAGCCTTGCTAAAAGAGATCGTCGAGTTGTCGGAGGCCTGCAATGTTGAGGTGGTGGGTAGCATTATACAGAAGGTGCGTCGCATTCACCCCGCCTATCTTATAGGTGAGGGAAAATTAAAGGAATTGGTGATGATCAGTATGGAAAAGGGTGCTGACTGTATCATCTTCAACAAGGATCTGAGTCCTGCCCAGTTGAATGCCATCAGCAAGATGACAGAGCTGAAAGTGCTTGACAGGACACTTCTGATCCTCGATATTTTTGCCCGACGCGCCCATAGCAGGGAGGGGAAACTTCAGGTTGAGCTTGCCCAGTTGAAATATATGCTTCCAAGGCTCAGCAGTAAGAACACGGCTATGTCCCGTTTAACGGGAGGGATAGGCGGAAGAGGACCAGGAGAAACCAAACTCGAGATCAATCGACGCCGCGTCCGGGATCGTATAGCTAAACTCGAGAGAGAGTTAAAGCGTTTAAAGACAGGGAGAGATTTGAGAAGGCGCAAAAGGAAGCGGGAAGCGCTGCCCATCATATCAATCGTAGGATATACGAACGCCGGTAAATCTACCCTGCTTAATGCCTTGACGAACAGCCATGTTTTTGTTGAGGATAAGCCCTTTGCGACACTGGATACCTCAAGTCGCCTTTTGAGGCTCTCAAAGGACAGAAAAGTTATAATTACCGATACAGTCGGCTTTATTCGTGATCTCCCCAGGGACCTTTTAGGGGCTTTTATGAGTACGCTGGATGAACTGAAAGATGCCGACTTGCTACTTCACATTGTGGATATCAGCCACCCGGAATTCGAACTCCACATCCGCGCCGTTGATGAAATCATTAGAAAAATAGATCTGGGCAGGATCCCCTCTTTGCTTGTTCTGAACAAGATTGATAAGGTTCCCATGGAAGATGTGCTTAGATATTCCCGTATGTTGCAGGCTATCCCTATTTCGGCTACCGAGCGGGAAACATTGCTCCCCTTGATCGATGCCATAGAACGGATGGTGTTTCCAGAATCTCCGGCCGTTTCTATCAACCCCCCATTTACGCAGGAATTGATATGAAAAAACACAGAGGATTCTTCAAGAGGTATTTTATTGCTGGCTTTGCTGTTTTTGTTCCCATTACCTTGACCTTGTATATTATTAAAGTTGTCGTTTTCAAACTGGATGCCCTCTTCCGGGTGATCCCCCAAAAGTTCCATCCCGATACCTATCTTCCCTTTCATGTTCCCGGTCTCGGACTGATTGCGACCTTGATTCTCATTATGTTTATCGGCGTTTTAGCCAAGAATATTCTTGGGAGAAGGCTCATCCACTGGGTTGAATCCTTGTTTAAGAATATTCCCCTGGTAAGGGGAATTTATAATGCCATTTCACAGTTTATCGTGGCGCTCTTTTCCGACAAGAGTGATGTTTTCAGGCAGGCAGCCCTGATTGAATTCCCGAGAAAGGGGATTTATTCGATGGGATACATTGTAGGTACCAGTGATCCGGAACTCTTCCCAGGGCTGGGTTCAAGTTATATCAAGATGTTTATCCCAACCACGCCGAACATAACGACCGGGTTTTTCGTGATTGTCCATAAAGATCAGGTGGTGCCTCTGGATGTTAACCCGCAGGAGGCTTTCAAAATCATCATTTCAGCAGGGGTGGTTACCCCGGAGAAGGGAAAGCGATCAGGATATGCAGCACCTGAATCTCCATGACTTCTTTCGGGATGTCCAATCCTTAAAAGATATCTTTCCATCCTATGAATTGCGTGATACGCAGATCAAAATGGCAGAGTCAGTGGATCGGGCCATCCGTAAAGGCACGATCCTCTTTGTTGAAGCAGCAACGGGGATAGGCAAAACCCTTGCTTACCTTCTCCCTTCCCTGTTGTCTGGTGAAAGGGTTGTCGTTTCAACTGCCACCAAGACACTTCAGGAACAGATTGTAAAAAAGGATCTCCCCCTTCTTGAGAGGCTTTTAGGTACCCCCGTAGATTTCGTAATGTTGAAGGGGCGTCAGAATTACCTGTGTAAACGGAGGATGTCGAAGTTCATAAGGAACCCCATGTTTTCCTTCATGGATGAAGTCTCCCTGTACGAGCCCTTTTTAGCCTGGACCCGACAGACGGAGACGGGCGACAGGGAAGAACTGACAGGTTTCCCCGAACGCCTTGGATTCTGGGAGGAGGTTAATTCGCGTTCCGAGCTGTGTACCGGCAGCAAGTGTCCCTTTTTCAAGGAGTGTTTTATCACCAGATTAAAACGTGATGCAGGCAGGGCCGATCTGTTGATCGTAAACCATCACCTCTTTTTTTCTGATCTGGTGCTAAGGCAGAAAGCGCCTGCGGAGATACTGCCGGAATATGACGGCGTGATCTTCGATGAAGCGCATCGTGTGGAATCGGTAGCCACCCTATTTTTCGGACGGCAGCTCAGCATGGGACAGGTGGAGGAGATAATCAGGGATCTGAAGCGATGGGTCGGCATCGAAGAGATTGATCTATCAGAGGAGCTCGAGAGGATTTCAAGGCAATCCGTGAGGTTCTTTTCGTTCTTTGCCCCGGATACGGAACGCTTTCGCCTCGATACAAAGAATTTTTCTGAAGAGTGCCATGCGGAAGGGGAATCGATGATCGAGGGGTTTGGGCATATTACCCTGAAACTTCAGGAAAAAAGGCAGTCGGAACAATCAGGTGAGGCCGATGCCCTTCTCAGGAGGGTAGTAGAGTTAAAGGAAGGGCTCGAGATGTTTTTAGAAACCCATGATCCTTCCCTTGTTTATTGGGGGGAAAAGAGGAAGAAGGGGGTGGTATTACACATTTCACCAATTGAAGTCAGTGATTTGTTGAAGGAATCCCTTTTTTCACAGGTTCGTTTTGCCGTTTTCACCTCTGCCACACTCTCTGCCGGGGGAAGTTTTTCCTTTATCCGGGATCGCTTGGGGGCTCCGGAATCAGCTGAAACACTAACCCTTTCATCGCCCTTTGATTACGAAAACCGTGTGCGCATCTTTATACCCAAGAGCTTTCCTGTTCCGGGGACCAAGGAATACGAAGCGACACTGCCGGGACTTGTCAAAGATATTGTTTCCATAAATGGAGGGAGAGCCCTGGTGCTCTTTACAAGCTATAGGCAGATGCGGAGGGTTTTCGAAAGCATACGTAAGTCCCTGCCTTACCCTCTTTTTCTCCAGGGAGAACAGCCGAGGTCCGAATTATTGAAGGCGTTCCGAGGAGACGAGGAAAGCGTGCTCTTTGCAACCGCAAGCTTCTGGGAGGGCGTGGATGTACCCGGGGAGTCTCTGACGGCGGTTATCATAGACAAACTTCCATTCTTTGCCCCGGACGACCCGCTGGAGGCAGCAAAGATGGATGCGATGACCAAAAGGGGTGAGAACCCCTTTGTCCGTTATCAGGTGCCACGAGCCGTGATTGCCTTAAAACAAGGTTTAGGTCGCCTGATGCGTCACAAGAAGGACAGGGGAATCCTTTCCATTCTTGATAGCAGGATTTACAAGCGTGCATACGGAAAGACATTTTTGAACAGTCTCCCCCCGGCTAAGGTGATTAATTCTCTAAAAGACCTAAGGTTATTTGTGGATAATCCCGTCTGATTTTTCCACGAAGGCATAGGCGCTGTGGTTGTGGATACTCTCGAAGTTCTCCGCTTCCACGGTGAACCAAGTGATATTGTCATCCTTAGAGAGTTTCAGGGCAATCTCCCTCACGATATCTTCAACAAACATGGGGTTGTCGTATGCCTTTTCTGTGACGTATTTTTCATCTGGTCGCTTTAGAATGGAATAAACATCGCAACTTGAAGATTGCTCCACGAGCTCAATAATGTCCTCGATCCAGAAGAATTTTTTAAACCGGACATTGACCGTAACGATGCTTCGTTGGTTATGTGCCCCCCTGTCGGAGATTTCACGGGAACAAGGACACAATGTGGTGACAGGAACCACGATTCCCACATAGAAATCCTCCACTTCATTGCTTGAACCGCAGAATCGGCAGATGTATTCCATAAGACCCCTGGAATGGGTTACAGGGGCTTCCTTCTCAATGAAATAGGGGAATTCTATTTCAAGGTGGGCACTTTTAGCCCTGAGTTTTTGCTTCATATCGCTCAGGATTTTAGAGAAATTTCTGATAGCGATGTCACCCCGGTAGGCATTGAGAATTTCCACAAAACGGCTCATATGGGTGCCCTTAAAATTATGGGGTAGGTCCACAAACATGTTGACGCTTGCCACGGTATGCTGAATGCCGTTTTTTTTGTCCCGGACGGTGATAGGGTAACGGATATCCTTGACGCCGACCTTTTTGATACGGACGTTACGATCATCTGGAAGGTTCTGAATATCCACCAGATCCTCAAGCGGGTTTTGAAGGATTATTTGTTTAGTGCTCATTTCATATACCCCGCACAGGAATCGCGTGATTCCCACGCATTGACACGATAGATGGAAACGGGCTCTTTTGCAAGGTGTTTCTCAAGTTCATGAAAGATATACCGTGCAATCGCTTCCGAGGAAGGATTCTGGTCCTTGAAATAGGGAAGGGCGTTAAGGTTTTTATGGTCAAGTCTTTGGAGGATATTGTCCGCGATGCGTTTTAAAAGGGAAAAATCTATGGCCATATTCCCTTCCCCAAGGGCTTTGCGGCGTACTATCACCTCGATCTTCCAGTTGTGACCGTGAAGTGCCTCACATTTTCCGTTGTAGTCCTTGAGGAAATGGGCAGCAGAAATGAAGCGGATGATCTTTATTTCGTACATGTAAGGTTCTCCGAAAGGTTTTTGATATTCTTTAGGTTTTTTTGCAGAGAATGATCTGAATATCCATGACATTCGTTCCGGTTGGTCCGGTTTTTATCAGGTATCCCAACTGTTTTAAGAAGGGGTATGCGTTATTCTGTGTAAGAAAATCATGGGCATTTAGATGTTTTTCCCTTGCTTTTTGGAGCATTTTTCCGTCAGCATATCCCCCCGCCGCATCAGTGGGACCGTCGGTGCCGTCTGTTCCTATGCTTGCAATGAGGGTGTCTGGAAGTCCGTCGATTTCCAGCCCGGCCGCCAGTGCGAATTCCTGGCTCCGGCCGCCTTTACCCTTTCCCCGAAGTGTAACAGTGGGCTCTCCCCCCGATAGAATACACGCCGGAGGGGAGATCGGCTGGCCGATGGTTGCCGCCTGCCTGGCGATGGCGGAAAAAAACTTGACGATTTCCCTTGCCTCTCCACTCACGGAGTTAGTCAGTATGAGGGATTGATATCCAAGTTTTTCTGCCTTTTGAGAGGCCGCTCCCAGAGCAATCTGGTTTGACCCGATGAAACGGAAATAGACCCGTTTAAAAATAGGATCCTCGATGGAGGGAGTTTCTTCTATTTCCTGTTTTGAACCCCTTTGGAGGTGTTCAAGGACATGGGGCGGGATCTTTCTTAGGAGGTCGTAAAATGAAAGTATATTCAGGGCGTCCTGGAAGGTACTTTCGTCTGGAGCAGTGGGGCCCGAGGCGATGACAGAAAGGTCATCACCGATGACGTCAGAGAGAATAAAGGTTAGGACATGCGAAGGTGCTGCCATTTTTGCCAGTTGTCCACCCTTGATGCCCGATAGGTGCTTTCTTATCGTATTCATTTCGTGAATCGTTGCGCCGCAGGAAAGTAAAAGCTCCGTTACCCGCTGCTTGTCTTGGAGAGAAATCCCTTTAACTGGGTAAGGGAGGAGAGAAGATCCTCCCCCGGATATGATAACCAAAACAAGGTCGTCCCTACCGGTTTTTTTTAACAGCTTCTCAATTTCCTTTGCCCCCTGGATTCCTTTTCTATCTGGCACGGGATGGCCGGCTTCTATCTGACGCACCCTCCGTAGGGGTTTACTATATCCATATTTGGTAACAATAATTCCTTCCGTAATGGTATCACCCAGAATCTCTTCCACAGCCATGGCCATGCGGGACGAGGCCTTTCCAGCCCCCACGACATAAAGGTTCCCCCGTCTCGTGTCAAAAGTAAAATCTGTATCGTCTCCGGGACGACGGGGATGTGAAATCGATTGAAACACGCCCCCCCGTACCTTGAGGATTCCATGCTCATAAGAGGTAGCTGCCATGATGGATTGGTAGGGATCAACGGCATGGATGGCCTCCATCACAATATCATTGAGGTCTTTGTTCAGGGGGTTCATCGTTTAGGATTTCCTGGCCTTTTTCTTCTAACGTTTTTCCTGTATATATGGTGAGTGATTGAACCTTGACTATCATCCCACCGGGTTGTATGTCAAGCATTATATGGTAGCTTGCCATCTATGCTATTTTGATAGACATCTCAATGCTTTTGTGATAGGGTAAATCTGTGAGATTCAAAAGGGAAATTCCTTTAAATCTTAGCCGCCGATATAATGCCTTTCTATTGGCCACCCTTTGGATAGGCTTATCTATATTTGCCTTCGGGGGGATGGTGGCGAGAGACGTCATGGCGGCTGTAAGTTCGTCAGGCTCTTCGCCATTATACAACCTCCGAAAAGACGTTTCCAAATCTAAAGGTGTTCTGCTGAACTTTGAGGATGCCGACATTCGTACCATTGCCCGATTCGTGGGTAAATTGACAGGGCTGAATTTTGTGGTAGATGAATCTGTCAAGGGTTTGGTAACTATTGTATCTTCCAGGCCAATTCCATTGTCGAAGGTCTATCCTGTCTTTCATGTCGTCCTTCAAAGCCATGGATTGACGACCGTGAGACAAGGAGGGGTTATCGAGATTTTACCCGTGAAAAGTGCTACTCGGAGAAATATTCCCATGCTTGGGAAGGGAAAAGGCGTTTCAAAGGTAAATCCATTTATGACTCATCTATTCCAGCTTTCCTTTGCAGATTCGGATAAAATTCTTGAAACCGTGAAACCTCTGGTCTCAGAGGGGGGCGAGATTATCTCCTATCCAGACGCAGGGATCCTGATTCTTTCGGATTACAGGGACAATATAGAACGGATTGCTGCGATCGTTAAAAAACTGGATCAGGCGAAAGCAAAGATCGAATTTGATGTCGTCCCTTTACGGTGGGCCTATTCAAAGGAGCTTACGGGGGAAATCACCAAGCTGCTCGAAATGCCGGAGGAGAAGCGGAGGCTGTACCGGTTAGCCTTTGCCAGGGGGAAAACCAAGGAAAAGATCGAATGGCAAGAGGTCCGGCTGGTCCCGGACGAGCGTATCAATGCCATCCTGGTGATGGCACCAAGGCGGGAAATGGCCGAGATCAGGGCGATTATTCGGAAGCTGGATGTTCCCCCTCAGAAGGATAAGGAAAGGATCCACGTCTATTACCTGAAGAATGCCGTGGCCGGAGATCTGGCAAAGGTCCTGAAGGAAATGTTTGCAACTTCTAAGAGTGCTGCTGTCAAGACAGCCAGAACAACCATGGGGGGAGCGGCCGTTTTGAAGAGGGCCGTGACGGGACGGGTCATCATTACGGCGGACAAGGCAACAAACGCCCTCATCATCAATGCCTCCCCCTCGGACTACCCCGTCATTGCGAATGTCATTAAAAAACTGGATGTCTATCGGCCGGAGGTCTATGTCGAGGCCCTGATCATGGAGATATCCGAGGATAAAATGGAAAAATTGGGTGTCCAGTGGTTCGTCACGGGCAAAACAAAAATCGGAGGTAGGCACGGGGGCGTGGTGGGAAGTTCCGGCGAAACAGGAGATATCTATCCCTTCTCTGCAGAACTGGCCTCCGGTAAACTCCCGAATAAAATGCCTGAAGGAATGATATTTGGAATGCTGGGCGAGAACGTTACCTTTGGGAATATCAGTTTTCCCTCTTTTTCGGCCATGATAGCGGCGCTCAAAAAGGAGTCGGGAGTAAACATACTGTCAACACCCCATCTCCTGACGATGGATAACGAGGAGGCGGAGATCATCGTAGGCAAGAACGTTCCCATAGCCACACAGAAAATGGTGACCGGGGAGGCAGGCAGCACGGGGCTGAACCAGAGTTTTCTGATAGAACGCAAGGACCTGGGTATTACCCTAAAGCTGACCCCGCAGATCACAGAGGGAGATGTGGTTCGGCTCTCCATCTATCAGGAGGTGTCGGCCATTTTGACGGCAGATACCGATAGCGATCTCGGGCCGACCTATACCAAGCGTTCGACCAAGACGGTAGTGGCGGTCAAGGACGGGAAAACCGTAGTCATCGGCGGGTTGATCAAGAACAACGAAACGAAAAACACCTCCAGGATTCCCATACTCGGGGATATTCCGGTTCTCGGGTGGCTGTTCAAATACCGGAAGAAAACAAATGAAAAGACCAATCTCCTTGTATTTCTGACCCCTAAAATCATACGTAATCATAAAGCCCTGTCTAAAATTACGAAGGAAAAGAGAAAAAAAATGGAAGAGGACCTCTCGGGTGTTACTAAAAAAAACGACCCACCTTTCTGATTCCTGTTTTTAGTTCCTATGAAAGACGATGCTTTGCAATCCAAGGAGCGGTTAAGAGAGATCGTTCCCCCTTCATTTGCACGTCGTAATCGTCTGGTTCCCATCAGATATACCGGGGAAATGCTGGAAGTTGCGGTTCATGTAGGAACGCAGCAGGAGCTTATCGACCTGCTATCCCTCAAGTTGCGTAAGCGCGTGGTATCCCGGGTAATGACCGAGCCGGAAATTCTTGAACTTCTCCAGGAGGTCTATGGCGATACGGAAGGGGAAGCGGAGGAAATCATGCAGGACTTGAGCTCTTTAGAGGATGAGGACCTCACGCATGACCTCGAGAAGATGGAAGACCTGCTTGAGTCCGACAGCGAGGCGCCTATTATCCGGTTGATGAACCGCATCCTGGCGCGTGCCGTTCAGCTGGGTGCCAGTGATATTCATATGGAGCCCTTCAGGGAATATATGCGTGTGCGGTACCGTATCGACGGGGTCCTTTATGACCGCCTCAAGATTCCATCCCGCCATCAGGGTTCCGTGGTGTCCCGGATCAAGGTTCTCTCCAAGCTCAATATTGCTGAGAAACGACTCCCCCAGGACGGAAGGATCCGCCTGAAGGTGGGGTCAAAGGATGTGGATATACGGGTGTCGACGCTCCCCACCGCTTTTGGCGAGCGAGTGGTTTTACGGCTTCTGGACCAGACGACCCTGTTCAGGGGGCTCAAGGACATAGGGATGTCCCCGGACACCTACCAGACGGTAGAGAAATTGATTCACAAGACTCAGGGGATGATCCTGGTGACGGGACCTACCGGGAGTGGGAAGACGACAACCCTGTATGCGGCGCTGGACAGGATCAATAAGCCGGAGAGAAACATTATTACTATTGAGGACCCCATCGAGTACCAGATCAACGGGATCAGCCAGATCCCCGTCAATCCAAAGGTCGGGCTGACCTTTGCCAACGGCTTGCGTTCCATCGTCAGGCAGGATCCTGATGTCATACTTGTGGGAGAAATCAGGGACCTGGAAACAGCGGAGATAGCTATTCATGCGGCACTGACGGGGCATCTTGTCTTCAGCACCCTTCATACCATCGATGCGGCTTCCGCCGTGGCCCGGCTCATCGACATGGGAATCGAGCCCTTTTTGGTGACCTCTTCTGTGGAAGCTATTATCGCCCAGCGCCTGGTCCGGACGGTGTGCCCCCACTGCAAAGTGCCTTATTCGCCGCCGGATGCCCTCATTGAGGAATTGGGTATAGACGGAAAGAATGGACAAGCAGTTTTTTACAGGGGGACGGGTTGTGATGCCTGCATGGGCACGGGATATCTGGGTCGTACGGGAATTTACGAGCTTCTTCTTTGCGATGAGGGGATGGGAAAGGTCATTGCGCGAACCACGGATGCAAGCGAAATCCGCAAGGCCGCAATCGAACGGGGAATGCGGCGTCTTGTTGAAGACGGGGTTTTGAAGATCCTGGCGAGGGTTACAACACCCGAAGAGGTCATAAGGGTTATTCAGGAATAAGATGCCGGTTTTTTCATACGAAGCGGTTCGGAAGGATGGAAAGCGTGTCAAGGGTATCATTGATGCCGAAAGCCCCCGCGCCGCCGCGCTGAAGCTGAAACTGAAACAGCAGGTTCCCCTCATGATTGCGGAGGAGACCTTCCTTGCATCAGGAACGCCTGCATCCTCCATCTGGACGAGTCTTTGGCATCATGTGGGCCTGACCGATACCATGGTTTTGACCCGACAGCTTGCGATTCTCCTGAAGGCAGGACTCTCCGTTACGGGAAGCCTGACCGCCATGATTAACCAGACTAAAAATCCCTACATGAAGGGAGTATTGACGAATATTCGTGAACGTCTCTCTGAAGGCTCTTCTCTTCACGAGGCCCTGAGGGGCTATCCCCATATCTTTTCTTCCCTTTACGTGGAAAGCATTGCGGCAGGTGAGGAGAGTGGCCGTTTGGGAAAAGTCCTCATGGGTCTGTCCAAATACCTCAGCCGCCAGATTTCACTGAGGAATCGCCTCCTATCCTCTTTGGCCTACCCGGTGATCATGGGCCTGGCTGCCCTTGGGGTTTTTCTGATCCTGATTATTTACGTACTGCCATCCGTGTCGGAGATTTTTAAGACAATTCACCAACCTCTACCCCCCACGACCCGTTTGCTACTCTATGTCGGGGGATGGGTGCAGGCCTATGGATACCTGATACCAATTTTCCTATCCCTGGGGTTTGTCCTGTTTCTCCGTTTCAGGAAGACGGAGAAAGGAAGTCAGGCAATTGACCGTTTCTATCTTCAGATCCCCTATATGGGGCAGTGGGTAAAAAAGGCACAGATTTCACGACTTGCGCGGACCCTATCTACGATCCTGGCAAGTGGTATTCCCCTTGTCAAGGCTCTTCGGTTGACAAAGGGGATAATCACGAATCGTGTTTTGCAAGCCTCCCTGGATGGGGTAATTCGGCAGATTGGAGAGGGCCAGCCATTGGGCCGCACCATGGAGCACCTTTCCTGGATTCCCCCGGTTGCGGTTCAAATGATCGCGGTAGGAGAGGAAAGCGGGGGTTTAGAGGAAATGCTAATGCAAGTGGCTGAGATGTATGAGGAAGAGACAGAGGCGGCGCTGAAGACGATCCTCTCTATTATCGAACCTGTCATGATACTCTTGATGGGAGGGATTGTGGGATGGATCGTGATTTCTGTCCTTTTGCCGATTTTCAACATGAACCAGTTTATAAGGTGACGTGGATGATGAAACGTAATGATGGTTTTACACTGATAGAGTTGATGGTAGTGGTCATTATTCTGGGAATACTTGCGGGACTTGTTATCCCTAAAATCGTTGGAAAACCTGAAGAGGCAAGACGTGTCAAGGCAAAAATCCAGATCCAGAACTTCAAAAAGGCCTTGCGCCTTTTCTACCTGGACAACGGGTTCTACCCGAGTACCGAACAGGGGCTGAAGGCACTGGTAGAGAAACCGACAACTGGCAGGATTCCCAAAAACTATCATGAGGGGGGTTATCTTGAAGGGCACAAGATTCCCAAGGACCCCTGGGGTAATCCTTATATCTATATATCACCCGGGGTTCATGACAAGGAATTTGATATCATTTCACTTGGAGCTGACGGGGAGGAGGGCGGAGAGGGCAACGACGCCGATATTGAGAGTTGGGATCTCGAAAAAAACGGTGCTTCATGACAACCATGCCGGAAGTTAGAAAAAATCCGGGGATTGGCGGATTCACGCTGGTTGAACTGCTTATCACCCTTAGTATCGCAGCAATCCTGATGGGCGTGATGGCGCCGAAAATCTCTGCCCTTTTTCCGGATCCGGTGGGGAGGACGGTCACAAGGTTTCACCAGGTTCTCATGAAGGCACGTTGGTTGGCGGCACGGGATCAAACCCCTGTCCGCGTGATCTTTGACCTTCAGAGGCAGGAGATTACCCTTTACGAGATGAGACAGGGAAAGGAAAAGCGCATTTCTTCAACCAGACTTCCTGCAGGAATAAAGATGGTTGGATTTTGGAACATGGACACAAATAGCAGAAAGAGGTTTACCCTGAGATTTCTTCCGGATGGGATAGGTGAGGGTTTTGGAGTATTTCTTGAAAAGGGAACACAGCGAATGACGGCAATCGGATACCCTTTTAGGTCTGGAGTGGAGTTGATTTCGGGATGGATTGAAAGGCCGCAAGATGCCTGATCGCAGGGGAATGACGCTTCTCGAAGTCCTGATTGCCATTTCCATTCTTGCCATCTCGTTTGTATTGTTGATACGGACCCACGTACAGTCATACACCATGATTGCCGAGAGTGAAAAACTGAATCGGGCTGTCCTTCTTGAAGAGAGCCTGTGTGCCAGGATGGAGGCATTTGGATGGGAGGATGTGGCCGCCCGACGGGGATTTGAAGAGGGTCCCCCCCGGCTCTTTTACAGGACGGAGGTGAGGGATTCGCCGTACCCGGGCGTGAAGAAACTGGTTATCAAAATTGCCCTTGGCCCGGATGAAAAACCGCTGACGGAGTTAACCCGTTGGATGGCCGTTCGTTGAGCAGGCGTGGCTTTACCCTTATTGAACTTCTCCTGGCGGTAGGATTATCGGCCCTGATGGTGGGCGTGGTGATGGGAACCTTTGTGGCGATTCGGAAGGGAGTGAACGAGGGGCTGGTCCGCCACGAGGCAGAATCGGAAGGGGTGTTGATTACTAAAAGGGTGATGCTGGACCTGGAATCGGCCTATCTGGGGAACCCCATGCTTCCAGACCGGTTTTATTTCGAAGGTAAGGTCTCGGGGGCGCTCTGGCAGACAGTCCGCCTTTCCTTTGTTAGTGCCTCCGCCGGAGAGGGGGAGAAATTGAAAGGGATTTCCGACTTGGGGCGTGTTAGTTATAGGCTGTTGCCATCGGGGAAGAGAGAGGGATATTATAACTTGTATCGAGACGTTGCCCCGTTAGGGTCGAGTGTAAGGATCAGGAAGGAAATGATCAGCGACCGAATTGCCGCCTTCCGGGTCGTTTATGAGGATCGGAACAGCCGGTTTTCGAGGCGTTGGGATTCAAGGGCAGACCAGTGGGCAAATCGGCTCCCGAGGTTAATCCGTATCGAACTCGTTCTATGGGATGCACAGGGCAAGCGTCATACGTTTCGATCCGATGCACATCCCATGCAGGACTGGATGGATTAAATGGCGAAGCGGAACCGAGGTTTTTTCCTGATACTTGTTGCAGCGGTTATTGCGGCACTGGCGGCGATTCTTGTCCAGTTTGGCGTGGATGCCCAGCTGGATACACTGGCGTCGGGAAACTTCAGGAATGAAGCGGCGGCCCGCCAGGGAGCAAAATCGGTTCTTGAAGGCTGTAAGATTGCTATCGAAAGGGGTCACTGGCAGGGGCTGCAGGTTATTCCCTTTATTTCAAAGCAGATGTCGCCGGACATAACCTGCAAGGGATGGATTGAAGATGAAGAAGGGAAACTCCCTGTTAACCGGCTGATTCAGAGTGGCGCCGAGGGGATAGAAATCCTTCGCCGTTATTGGGAGGAGCGCAGATGTTCTATGGAATCCCTGAACGCCTTGATTGACTGGATTGACGCAGATGATAGTACGGTTTATGGTGGGTCTGAGGTCGCATTTTATGGAAAATTGGGGGGTATGCCGCTCAATCGCCCATTGCAGTCCATCTTTGGGCTTTCGGTAATTCCCTTTATGAAGAGGGAGATAGAGAGACTCAGGAAGCTGAAAGAACGCCCTCTTTATCAGGATCTTACCGTCTGGGGGATGGGAAAGATCAATCTTTTAACGGCGGACCGCGATGTCTTGATGGCGTTAAGTGACGAGATAACACCGGAGGTAACAGAGAGAATCCTTGTAGAGAGGGGGCTGGGGAATATCCAGACAATGGGAGATTTCAAGAAGACCATTCATGTACCTGACGGGGTGTTTCGTGCATTTCTGAAATGGGGAACCTTGAGAAGCACAACCTTTCGTGCCCACATTGAGGCGTCGTACCGTAAAGTCCATGTTGT
>Ga0114934_10000847_pt1 | contig 19798 bp, 21 predicted proteins | sample 4SBtaG_2_FD_99695 | JGI IMG/M metagenome (GOLD analysis project Ga0114934, IMG submission 99695) | Deep subsurface microbial communities from Kolumbo volcano to uncover new lineages of life (NeLLi) - 4SBTROV10_white metaG | ecosystem: Environmental > Aquatic > Marine > Volcanic ...
CCTTTAGTGACTTTAGCATATTTAATAATTACTTCTCTCTGTTCTAAAAACATTTTTAATTGTTCAGCAGGAATGTTATATTCCTTTTTTCTGATTTTAATTTTCATAACTCACTCCTTAATCATTTTCTCTAAAATCTCTGCTTCTAAAAATACTTTGTTTATCTCCAACCCAATTTTTCATTAACTACTCCTTTCAATAAATCCAATTCAAATATTTATCTATTAATTGTTTTATGTCTTTATCCAAATATTTTAAATAATTTTTTATATCATTTTTTTTATGATTTTTTTTTAATCTACGATAATTTAACATAAAATCTTTATTTAATAATAGTTTTAAAACGCATTGTGTATCAGCATAATTCAAAAGTTTTATTCTGTATTTTGTATTACTCATAATATACTTGTTTATTATTGCTAAACTCTTTTTAGTATATATCTGAAAAAAATATTCTGAATCATCTTCAACATCGTGTTTATCCATTCCTAAAACTTCTTGTTTAGGTTTAAACAATTTAGTTAATGCTCCCATAACAATAAAATAATTAATTCCTGAAAAATATTTTAAAAATACCGCTCCGTAATTCTTTATTGAATTATTGTTTTTATATGTTGTTTTAACCCAAGTTTGAAGTTTTTTATGGAATAAAATATATACTTCATTCATTAATTCATTTGAATTTACATTATGAGTTCTACTGAATTTATCAACAAATACTTTTACTTTACCAAAAAAACCTTTATTAAAAAATAATAAATCATTGTTTTTATTTATTGCGTTTAAACATTGTATATACGGTAAAGAAAAAGCATTTTTAAGTAGAAAGTTAAGTTCATAATCATTAACATATTTTTTATACATAATTTTATCCTACCTTTCCAATAACTTTTTCTGAATTATACCTCACGATATTTTGTTTTTCACTTTTAACAGTATCGTTAATATCACAATTTTTCTTTTTATCACAAAATTTACAATAAGGGATTTCAAAACTTAACCATTCTCTCGTATAATTACAATAGACCATAATCACTGCCCTCCGAATAAATTTAATTGTTTACATTGCTTTGAAGCATATTCAATTCTTGCTTCGGATATTTCGCAATATTCTTTTTCTCTTTCAATACCTATAAAACTAAAATCTTCTTGAACCGCTGCAATTCCGGTAGTTCCAGAACCAGTAAAAGGGTCTAATACAGTCCCATTTTTTGGTGTTATTAATCTACAAAGATATTTCATAAGTTTGATAGGTTTTACAGTTGGGTGATTATTTTGTTGTTTAGTATGGAATCTGCTTAGATGCTTTTTAGTCCAATTATCAATTCCCAAATGTGGGGTATCTTTAACTTCAAACCCTTCTAAACCTATATTCCTTTCTTTTTTACTGGGTTTAGCACAATAAAAAAATCGTGCCGCTGAACCGTTATCACCGTAAATATCTCCTGCTGGAATACCTATACTTTTATTCCAAATCCCACCTTTTCCACAACCTTTTGTTTTTGATGAAGATTTACTATTAGGGAACTGTTTCACAACACACTCACTGCCATCGTGAATTATGTTTGCTGGGAAGCGTCCTTTTTGTGGATTATATACGCCACATTTTAGTTTATTGCTATTCCAGCCTTTTTCCACAGGATATGGAACCGTTCCTATAAATCTATTAGGGTCACCCTTATCTTTTTCATTAACAAATGACACCCTACAATCATCAATATTTATTCCACCTGTTCCCCATTTCAATACATTATCAGCAACTGTTTTTTCTGACAACGGTTTCCGTGCTAATGTAAACAATTCTTGTGCTGGTTTGAGGGCTGTTCCCCATCCTTCATATTTAGAATTGCCTTTGGTTATTATCACTTTTTTTGGCATTCCAGCAATAGACATATTTAAGATATTTCCTCCCCTTTTATTTCTTGCTGGTTGCTTATGTTCGCCTATATATTCACGTTCATTACCTAACTTCTTGTCAACAGCCTTAGCAATATTATGACTTTTTGGAAAACCACTATTACCAGTTATAAATATCTTTCCATTTCTGCGAGCAACAAATCCGCCTGATGGCACTGTGACACACCACACATTACCACTATAACTTACACTTGTAACTTTCGCTCTCGTGCTTCGTATAGTTTGTGTTCTGCGTTGTTCTTGAATAGCATTAAATTCTCTATTCTGTTGTCCTCTGCATTGTGATTTATATGATGGACTACTTCCGTTCTCAATAACGCACGACCTATCTTTATCGCCATTAAAAGGCGATGTTCCATTACATATCCGTCCCTTCTCTCCATACTTGAAAATTTTTTTGGACAACGAACATATTTTATCTTTTGTTTTGAGTATAAACCTTTTCGATTTCTGTAAGTAACTCCACCTTTCCACGCAGGATTTGAACTCCCTGTCATTCTCTTTTTTAATTTTTCTTCGCTTTCTTTTGTCCAACTCTTTCGTCCTTTGTAACTGTGTTTCTTCAATTCTTGACTTCTTGCAATTCCGTTGCACTTTTGAGAACAAAAATGATTTTTTGACCTTTTTAACCAACAATTTTTTTTTAAGAATTTTTTTCCACAAGTTTCGCAAATTACTTCTGTTTCTTTTTTTTTCTGTGGTTTCCTTTTCTTTTTTGGATAACACTTTGTCGAGCAATACTTGTTTCTTAACGCTTGTGTTCGATTCACGGTCATAAATGGCTTCAGGCAGGTCTGACAAACTTTCCAAAAAGGGTATATTCTCTTCGAGTTCCAATTTTTCTGCGTATTTGACCGATTTTCTTCCATTTTGTTCAACAATAACACGATGGTTTCGTGACACGAGTTGGTCCGTATTATCTGATTGTATTCTGTAGGCAGTATGTTTGTTTTCATAAAAATAACTCCGTATTGGCTTTTCAAAGAAAAACGTGTTCTTTTCTTTATTATACGCTAATACAATACTTTTGTCAATGTTTTTATGGTAGCGTTCCCACCCATTTTTAGTTAGTATTTCAGTGTCTTCTGATAAGCAACCATACAACCAACTGACTATATCTCTGATTTCAAATCCTGCATCTTCGATATTAACTGCCATTCTGTGTTGTGTTCTCGTTCCACAAGCACAGAGTAAATGACCTCCGGGTTTTAAAACCCTTAAAACTTCAACCCACAATTCTTTACTTGGTATTTCATAATCCCATTTCTTATTCATAAATGATATTCCATAAGGTGGGTCGGTAACTACACTATCAATAGAATTATCTTCAAATTCTTTTAGTTTTTCAAAACTCTCTCCGTTTATTATTTTATACATAACTCAACTCCTCATTGGCATTAAAATATAAATATATTGTTTGTTAACGTCTTGAACTACTACTGGAGATTTATCGTTAATAAATTTAAAATGTATTTCTTCTAAACTTACATTTATAAATTCTATTAAATATTTATAATTAACAGGTATTTCAAAATCTTCGTAATTGTTTTCAAGAATTATTGTATCTTCAGATTTACCATATTCTGAACTTACCATTAACTTAAATTCATTTCCAGATATTTTAATTATTGTTTTCCCTAATTCATCAATATAAGGTTTTATCCATTTTAAACTTTGAACCAAAGTTTCTTTTTTTATTTTTATTTCAAATTCTGAATTATCAGGAATTATTTTTTTGTAATCTGGATAATTACTCGGTATTATTCTTGATAATAAAACTATATCGCCTATTTTAATTTTAACATTTTTTAACCCTAAATTAATTTTAACGAAATCTATTCTATTAGCTAATATTTTTCTTAAAACATTTATTGTAGTTAATGGAATAATACATTCAAATTCAGAATCATCTTCATATTTTAAATAATGAAAACTTAATCTGTGTCCGTCTGAACCAACAAAATTTATATAACTTTTTGTTTTTTGGATAAATATTCCAGTAAAATATGGTTTAGCATCTGGGTCAGTATGAATTGATATTTGAACTTTATTTAATATACTTAATAAATCTACACTATTTATTTCTAATGATTTATTTTCTGATTTGAACTCAACTGCTGGAAAATCATCTTTAAAAAAACCTTGTGTTTTTATATATCTTTTATTAGAATAAATTTTAATATCATTATCTTTTGTTGTTATCGTTAAAAATTCACTTGCTGCTTTTACTGTATCGTTAAACTTTTTAGCATTAATAGTAATCGTTCCTGTTTCAATAATTTCTCCTTCAACTTCAATAAAAATTGCTTTTTCTAAATCAGTAGCAGATATAATAATTTTATCTGTTACTTCAATTAATAAATGACTGATAATTTCTTGAATACTTTTCTTTTGTGTTACCTCTGCCATATAACCTACTGTTTTAACTAAATCATCTTTTCTTAATTTAATTTTCATAATCATTTCTCCTTCTTGTTTTTATTAAATTTTTTATAAATATATTTTAACGCAATCTTAAATTCAAATTCCGTCATTTCTTTTTTTACACGAATATTTCCTTCAGAATCTCTTTTTAAATTTAATTTGTTAAATAAATACTTTAAATCTTGCATTTTTACTGCGTTAGACTTATCTGCAGATATTACTGTATCAAAAACATATACATTAAAAAAATCTCCTAAATTCATTGTTATCGCTCGTGTGCTTTTACCTGAAATTGTTACCATTTTTGTTTCCCAATTTGTTATTTTCGGTGGATCTTCTTTAACATAATAATCTTTAAACTTAAAAATCTGTTCTCCAATTATTTTTTTTAAATCTCCCCAACTTATCTGATAGCCAATTTCGTCAATAAGTTTTTCTGTTACTACAACACTGTTAGGTCTGAATAATAGCCATTCAGGACTTACACTATCTAAAAGTTCATTATCTAATTCTTCAAAATCTCTTACTCTTAATTTACCTGTTCTTACAACTGTTTTTAATTTAGAATTGAAATCTGATATTATATTATCATTTAATGTTGAAATCTGTCCGCTTATCTTTTTTACTGCTTTCGATTTATGTATTTCAAAATTTGTTAATTTAACAATATCATAATATTCTAAAAAATCTTTGTATAATTCTCTGCCCCTTTCAAATAATGTATGCTGACTTCTTAATATTTTTAATATCTCTTTGGACCTATTATCTGACCATTTAATTATTGCCTTAAAAAACTCATTACTGTTTTTTTCAATTATAATTTCTGATTCTTGTAATTCTTTTATCGTATTACCTAATTTATCGTCATTAGTAAACTCTAAAAAATCTACTCTACGATAAACTCCTGAATCTTTTACTGTAAAATTACTGTTTGAAGTAAATAAATATGTTGTATATACATTGTTTACTGCATCTTCTCCAGTTATTGCTAATAACCTACCATTAATCTGTTGCCCGGCTATAACTTTCAATGAATTAGAAAAACCTTCAACATTAATACTATCGGTTTCGTCAATAAATGTTGGTAATGCAGTTCTATCAGCATTTTTAAACAATCTTGCTTTCGTTCCAGCACTATCTCCACCTAATTCATTTGTTATTCCACCTGTAAACTCATTCTTATAAAATGGTAATGTAAATAAATGTAACTGTGTAGTTTTACCTGTTTGACTACTACCATATAAATACAATAATCTACTCATTGTTTTAGCTTGTTTGGCAACCAAACCAAATATTGAAGCAAAACACGCAAAAAATATTTCTTGTGATTTATGTGGGTCAGGATAATATGCGATTATCTGTTGGAATGTCCTACCTACTTTTTCTAAAACTTCTCTATTAGGTTCATAATTATTCATATCTACATTATTAAAACCATCACTGAATGTTATTTTATCTTTTTTATTAAGATAAAACCCTACTCTATTAAAAAACATAATCTTTTCTTTTATTGTATGCTTTAAAAATTGTTCTAAATGTTTTTTTGTTTGTGTATCAAATGTATTATCCGATAATACTTTAACAATTTTATCAAGAGTATCTGTTTTTTTTATTTTTTGTTTGTATCTATCTTCAAAATCAATATAATAAAATTTTTCTCCAAAATTATTATAAACACTTAATACAGGATTCTCATAAATACCAAATTTGTTTATTTTTGATGATGATAACATTTTTGTATTTTTATATTCAGTAATCATTTTCCCAGAATCTTCGTCCCGTCTAACTATTTTTTTCCAATATAAAATTCCATATTTAAACTGTAAAAATTCTTCTCCTGAAAATAAAAATATTCCTTTAGAACCTTTTTGCATTACTAACCAATCTTGAAATTTTCTGTACTTTTTACAACTACAAATTATTTTATTCTGGAATACTCGTGCTGAATATGGATCTCCTTTATGATGAACTTTGCTTTCACACTTGAACAAAATTTCGTTGTCTTGCTCTTTGTATTTAATTCCTATATTCATTAACAATGATTCTACCTTTGCTGTTGCTGTATCTTTGATTACCATATTCCTTTTATCAAGTTTAAGTTTTCTTAATACTTCATTACTTTTTAAATGTAAATCACAAGTAAAACAATGAAAACTATTATCATCATTTATTATAGCACTCGGAGTTTTATCTTCGTGAAAAAAACAATTTGTTTTCCAATACTTTTTATTTTCAACTGTAACTGTTGCTCGTGTTAATTTTTCTATTTTATCGTTTTCTAACAAAATTTTTATTAACTCACAATACTCGTTATTATCTTCATCAACGATTTTATAATCTTGTAAATTTGATTGTGTTTTATCTGATTTTACTTTTAAAATTTGTTGTCTATTGTTAGGAAATTGCTTATTTAATTCTTTAACAAAAGTTTTAAATTGTTTTGATGTTAATTCAATTACATTTTCTGGCTTATTTTTAAAAATATATGTCTGTTTACCATATTTACTCGGTTGTGTTATAATGCAACCTTTGTTATTAGCGAAAATATCAACACAATATAGAAAATTCATAACATATTCTTTTCTATTACCTTTTATTGTTATGATTTTTTTACCTTCATCATCTGCTTTATAATCATATTCAATAGCTCTTGTATTGAATTTTCCCCAATCTTTATTTTCATTATTACTTATATATTTTTTCTTAAAAATTATATGTAATCCCCCTGACTTTGTTTCTTCAATAAACAAATCCTCAATCTCATATTTTTCAGGCATACAACCTAATACTTTATTCAATACAACATATTTCATATTGTTATTTTCTTCAGATGTTCTACTTTTATCTACATCAATATCTATTACTATTATATCATCACATCTGGTTCCATAATTGCAGTTTTGCATTCCTCGTCTTTTAACGAGTTCATTAAACTTATCTTTGGCTTCTTCTTTTGTTAATTTTTGCCAACCAACTCCCATACTAACTGCTTTCTCTGATATTTCACGATTATGATTTTCCTTCATAAAGTTTCTGAAACTGGTCGTGTTAAATATCATAGGAACTATACTTGATTTAATGTTTTTTGGATATTGATTTAGGTATATTCCATCATTCATTTGCTACTCCTTAATCATATTGTGGCGATTTTGAAAACTTTCTCAACTGCTGTTATACTTTTATATTTTTTTACCTTCATTTTTTATTTCCTCGAAATAGTCTATTTCCTCGTAACTTATTTCAATACCATATATTTCTATCAATTTTAATATACTATCGGTTTTTAGCCTATTTCCGTTCTTTTCAAAAAAACTTATAGAACTATATTTAACTCCAATTCTTTCAGCGACTTCTCGTTGGGTTAATTTATACTTTTTTCTTAATTTTATAATTAATTCAACAAATTTTTCTTTATCCAATTTCAATATAATTCCTTGATATGTAAAATACATTTTTAAGTTTTTCATTACTGGAAACAAATCTTTAAATCTTATTGTATGACTTCCATTTTTCCAAAAATACCAGGGTGTATCAGATTTCAAAAATGGAATTATTTCTCTTATTGATTTGTGCATCGCCTTTCTTTGCTTCTCAAATATACTCGCTAATTCTTTACCGTTCATAATTTCCCCCTAATTTGTCCTGAAACAAATTAATGTTCCAGGACTTGAATTTAATTTAAAATGGTATATCTTCTAATTCATCATCATCATCTGAAACATCTGATTCAAGAGCAGGTTTTGATTCTGTTTTACCTTCTTCTTTTAACTTTTTATTGTATGCTTTTAAAACACATTTAAACAATGATTCTCTGCCTTCTTTTGTTATAGGATGAAATATATCATTCCAATTATCTTCTTTGTCTTTTTTGCTCGGCATTGAAACCCATAATCCATTTGGTCCATCCATAACTTTTAATCCTTTACATACAAAATGACTTCCAATGGTTAGGTTTGCAAATGCTTTTAAGTTGTCCTTATCAAATAAATAAATTGTTGCTTTTAAGTCCATATTATTCTCCTTTTAATTTTTTCTTTAATGTTTTAACTCTTGTCTTCTGATAAGCAAGTTGTTTCTTTAATTTTTTTACCAATTCTTGCAAATCTTTTTTGTTTATTCCGTAAAGTGGTAATTCCTGTTGTTTACTCATTTTATCCTCCTTTAATTTTTTTAATAAATTGTTTTAATTGATTGTGGTATTTCATCTGACTACTCTCACTGCAGGAATTAATTTGCCAAATGCTTTTATCTCTACTACGTCTAATTTTACCTTTTTTCCCAACCATTTTCTAACTTTGTTTGTTTTATACTGCATAATTAATGCTTTTATGTTTGTTACATTTAATTTGAGTGGTTTAGGTGTTTCTTTAAAATATAACAACAACGGATTTTTTTCTATTGTTCCATTATTATATTTTAAAAATTCATGTTTCTCAACTCGGTCAATAGTTAATGTAACTTTTCCAACTCCTATTAAATCTAAACTTGATAAATAATTTCTATCAAGTTCCTTTAAAATGTTGTTTTTAATTAATTTTCCTTTTGGTATCATAATAAGTCCCCCTTCAAACTTAATTTTAATTTTAAACTTAATTTATCTATAAGTTTTATAAAATCTGTAACTAATATTTTTTTATATTTTTTTTCTTTTAAATTTAATAGTAATTCTTTTAATTTTCCCCCATTTATATATTAAAATTTAAAATCATTTTTTTATACTTTCTCCACCAATCTAACATTCCATTCCCCATCAAATCTATCTTATCATCTTCCATTTCAGACCATTTTTTTTTTGACTGAAATTTAAAATCTATCTGAATATGATTATCTAATATAATTATATTAGGCTTTAAACCAGATACAGATATAGTTACTATATTTTTGGTAGGTATATCTTTTATTTTTAAAGTTCCTTTATAATTTATTGAGCCACAACAATATAACATTCCTTTTATATTTATATTTTGTCCACAATCTAATCTTCCTTTACAAACTAAATCACTACCACAATATAAATCACTACCACAATATAAATTACCTTTACAATATAGTTTATTTTTACTAGTTAAATTTCCTTTACAATATAAATTATCTCCGCAATATAAATTTCCTTTACAATCTATATTACCCATACAATCTATATTCCCTCTACAATTAACATTTTTTTTGAATTTTACATTACCTTTACAATATATTTCATTGCAATTAACATTGTTTTTAATTGTTACATCTTTTATAAAATATATATTTTCGTGTTTTAATTCAGAAGATTTATATTCTGATTTATCATAAATATAATACTCTATACCATTTTTTTTTAGTTTTTTTTTCATTGTTTAACCCTCCAAATCTAATTTGATTTCTATTTCTCCATTTTCTATCAAGTACTGCTCTAACTTATACTTGTTTACTGACCAAGTATCTCGTTTCGCTACCTGTTCCATCCTTATCTTTAATATCTCTATTGCATTCTCACAAATGTGAGATATTATTTTATCTTTATCAGGATTTCTATATATTCTTTGAATATATATTTTCCCTTTTCCGTCTATTCGTGGGTCGTAACTTACAAAATCGCACCATAAACGGTCAGTATTCCATAAATTGAAATAAATCTGCCATTCATACTCTGGTTTGATTTTGTTGTATATAACAGTATTCAAATGTGTGTCCGTGTTAGGACACTTAATTTCAATCATTCCTTCTGACCCTACCAATCCATCAGGTGAACCTGATACATCATCAGGATATGATTCATTAGGTATTGAACCAACTGATTCAACTACCAAACCAGTTTCTTTTTCGTATTCCAATTTTGCTAATGGTTCATTATCAATTCCCCATTGAACTGCTCTTGTTTTTGGGAAAGATTTTGGTAGTGAACTTAATCGTTCCCCCAATATTTCCATTAAATATGTTTCAGCAGTTTTACTAAATGTCGTTCCTTTTCCACATTTAGTTAATTTGTAAAAATTTGATGATGTTATTTTCCCTATTCTTTTAACCCACCAGTTCAAAGTTCTTTGTTTTTCCATTTTATTATCCCCTCATCCATAATGTGATTTTATTATTTTTTATTTCACAATCAAATTCCTCCACTTCCATTTCGTCTAAATAACAATCGCTAAAATCTATGTTATTACTATATAATATTTCCTTAAATAAATCTATTTCATCATAATTGAAGTCAATGATGTTTTCAAAATAATTTTTGACTATTTCTTTGTGATATAACATATCTCCGGTTATTTCATAATATAAAACATCTTCAGTTTGTTCTTTCTTAAATTCTACATTATCTAATAATTGTTGCGGTAACAAATATCCTCTTATGATTTCGTAACAATCTACGATGATTTCATTATTTTTTTGTAATTCATCTCTTAAAATTTCATTTTCTTTCTTCATAATTAATCTCCTTCTAATTAAATTAATTTAATATAAATATTCCTCACTATTTTTCAACCTGACTTGGAACAGGCTTGGGTTAGTTTAATATTACTTCCACACTTCTTGGCTGTGTATGATTTCCGTTCTCGTTACTAACTAATGTTAGTTTAAATGTTGACCTATAATAACACTTTTTTTTAATTTTGTCAAGCGTTTTTTTTTAAAATATTTATTTTTTTTATAACTTTATGTTTTTCAATAGGTTATACTATCGTTTTTTTATCCTATTTCAATTCGGTAATCCGAATTTGGTTAAATTCTAAATTAAATTCAATTTCTCCGTGAAATATTTTAATCTAATTTAGAACCACTATCGTCTTTTTAGCCTATTTCACTTTTCAGTTATATAACTGAACTCCCATATCTAAATTAAAACTTTTCCGTGAGTTTTTTTCGTCTAATTTGGGATTGACTTCAATCTGACCCCAAAATTAGAATTTTAGTATTTATTAAATTTTTTAGTATTTTTAAAATTATTATAATTTTTATAAAAATTTATTATAATTAAAATTATAATTTTTATATTACTTTTTAATATAAATTTTTTTTTCTCAGTAAAAAAAATAATAATATAATAAGTATAATATAATAGTATAATATAATAAGTATAATATAATAATTAATATTATTTTTTCTTTTTTTCTATTATACAGTGATTTTTTTCTTATGTCAAGTGAAAAATAAGTTATTGATAAATAAAGATTTAACTATTTATTTAACAAAAAATTAAAAAATAACTTGACATTATGTTAAACTTGTGTTATCTTATTAGTATATTTAATTTTAAATAAAAAAAAATTAATAGTTTTTGATTTTTCTATTTTTAAAAAAAATCAAGGAGGTAGATATATGTATTATATTATTGGATATAATAACAACATCATTTCAAGACATCGTTCTTTTGATGCCTTAATAAAAAAAAGCAAAAGTTTAAAAAAAAAAATCTATAAAGCTGGAAATTATCCAGCTTTTGAATTTGATTGCGATAAAAAAGAAGAACGACAAAAATTAGAAAAATATTTTAGTGTAAATTAAAAAAAAAAATAAAATAGTTTTGGTGTTTTCTATTTTACAAAAAAACACCGGGGGTTTTTTATGAAAAGTATAATAGAGATTAACAAGTTTTTAAATTTAAAGTTTAAATTATTTTTTAAAGATTTTTATAAACCAGTAAAAAAAATTTTTTTTTTAAAAGAAAATAGAAAATTTCAATTTGATATTACAATACAAAAAGAAAAAACTTTTGACTGGTTTGCTGTTAGTATAATAATAAAAGAATGGTTTAGAAATGATAAAAAAGAATATAATAAAAAAAATCTAATAGAACCAACCAAAGAATATACCAAAAATTATTATAGAATAACTTATAATAATTTTTATAATGATAATATTACTAATATGTATAATTTTATTAATTATTATATTAGTAATAATAAAAAATTATTTAATCAATATTTTAGTTATTTAAAAGTTATTAATAAATTAAATAAAATAAATGTATATAAAAAAAATTATTCTTTAAGTATAAAAAATAATAATATTATTTTATTTGTAAAACTACCCGATTTTTTATTTTATGTTAAAAAAAATAAAATCATTAATTTAAAATTAAAATCAGTAAATAATACCTCTTATACAGTAGAAAATCTAAAATTAATGATTAAAAATTTAAAAGAAAAAAAAATTTATTTAAAAAATTTATTAAAATAATTAAAAAAAAATTAAAAATAAATAGTTTGTATATTCTATTTTAAAAAATATACAAGGATTATAAAAAAATTATGAAAATAAAAAAATGGAAAATTAAAAAAAAACTTGTAAAAAATTTGTTAATTAAAAACGAATTAACACAAACTGAGGCGGCGACATTATTAAAAATTAGTCGTTCGTATTTAAATTTAATTTTGAATAACAAAATCATCACTGGAAAAAAAATAAGACAAAAAATAGGTGATTTTTTTGGAATCGATAGAAAAAAACTTTTTTTTCTAAAATAAAATTAGAGAGGTTTAAAAAAATGCATAAAATAACTTATAATAAATATAATTTAAAAAACAAAATTATTGATTATTTAGAATATTGCATCACTACTCAGTCAATTACTTTTTATTATAATAATAAATTTAAAATTTTAAATTTTGATTATGAGCTAAAAAGTGATTTTATTTATAAATTATTAAAAAATAAAATTAAAATAAATTCTTTTGATGTATTTTCTAATTTTCTTTTTAATACATCAAAAAAAAGCGATCCCTTTAACAAATTTTTTTTTAATATTATTATAAATAAATATTTTAATTAATTTTAAAAAAAAATTAAAAAATGATGACCGTGTATAATTGATTTTATACACGGTTTTTTTTTGCTTCAAACAAACCTAAAAAGTTACAAAAAAATCTTTTTTTTTGAAAAAATTGACTGAAAAATTGACAAAAAATTTTTTTAATTGACAAGCTAAAAACCGCCTTGTTACTGAGTATTAGCTATTTTTTGGGTTTTTTTTTGGTCGTTTTTTTGAAAAAATTGACAAGCATATATATATATTAATATTATTATTATTTTTTTTATATTTCCTGTATTTCCTGTATTTCCTGTATTTCCTTAATTTCCCCGATTTCCTTTTTTATATAAATAAATATACTCTACGAATTATATATATATATATATAATATATATTATAAAAATAATAATAATAATAATAATAATAATAGAATAAGTCAAGAGTGAGGCATCATTTGGCTTGTCAATTCATTTTTTTTTTTGTCAATTTTTTAGCTATTTTTTATGTTTCAATATATAAGATTGTCAATTTTTTACTTGATTTTTTGTATAGTTTTTATTACGATTTTTTGGAAAAAAAAGTGAGTGAGTTCATGTACATGAACATTTTTGTAATAAATACTTAAATTTTATATATATACTTAAATTTTACACACTCACAACTAAAAAATTAAATTATATTTAAATTTTAACTTTAATTAAATAAATATATTAATATTTAAATAAAAAACAATATAAAAATCAATAGCAATTTATATTCCAAATAACACAAACCAACCAAAAAAAAGAAAAAAATTCGTCTTTTAACAAAATGTCAAGAAAATCAAGTTTTTGTACTTTTTAAGTTATTATTTTTCAGTATGTTATTCAAAAAGTTTACATAATATAACTTATAGGAACTTTATACTTATTTATTTTAATTAAAATATTTTAGTATTATTTAATTATTAAACACTATTAAAAAAATATCTTATTAAAAAAAATTTTAATATTATTATAAAATTATACTATTATTTAAAATTATGTCAGAAATCGCCATTTTTTTTTTGGGAACTTATATATATATATGTCTTATCTAATATGTATAAATTCAGAAATCGCGAAAACCAATAAACCTGAAAAAAACCAGATTCAAAATTTAAAATTTTTTATTTTTTTGAAAAAAGAAGTTTTTAGTCTTAATAATAAAACGGAGGTAAGAAAAATATGGAATCAAAAAAAGTAAAGAGAGAAGTGGTAAGATCTAAAAAGAAAAAAATTGAAATAAAACCGAAACAAGAAACAATAAATGTAAAAGAGAATATAGATGATGTAGTAAATAAGATAGGAATGACATTTACGAGTGCTGAAAAGGACGAAAAGAAGAGTTCAAGTTATAAATATACAAGAGAATATTGGGAAGATTTATATCATAGTAGTCAAAATGGAAGTTTAATAGATAACATAGAAACATTATCAGGAGTGAAACGGATTCGAGTAGAAGATGAATTGGGGGAACGAGTGCCAGAGATAATGGAATTATTCGAGAGAGAAAATATCATAAATAGGATAGGACATATAATCAAGAATAAACTTGTATATGGAAATGAATATTGGTTAATAAGTTGGAAAAGTGGTCAGATAGACATAAAACAGATAAATTATAGTAATGTAACAGTGGAAGTTTCGGATACAGATGTAAATGACGAAGAATTTTATACAGTAAAAATGGAAGGAAATGTAAGTGGACAAAGTTATAGATGGCATTATCAAAATTATGATAAATGGAGATGGGAAAAGCCAATAACACGGACGACCGATGTAGATAATCAACCGATAAATTTAGAGAAGGAAGGAGTAATTATTCATAAAAAGTTCAATGACTTGAGTAGTGATAGTTCAGGATATAGTATATTTATGAGATTAAATACATTTGGAGAAGCATTAGAGAATTATTTAAGGGATACTGAAAAGATAACGAAACATTATAGAAGTAGTTTTTTAGATATAACAGTTCCGTTAGCGAATGAGATAGATAAAGCAACAGGAATGGATATGGCAGTAAAGACAGCAGGGGAACGTTACAAGAAAATGGAGATTGGTTCAAATGTAGTTCACGGAGAAGGTGAGAAATGGGAAGTAAAAGAATATCCAAATAAACAAGTTGATTCTGAAGTGAGACGAGGATTTACGTTGTATTTGGCGTCGGTATTTGGTGGAGGTGAGATAATGTTTGGAGATGCGAGTAATGTAAACTACTCGACAGCTCAAACACAATTATTGTTATTTAGAGAAGCGTTAAGGAAATACCAAGAAGATGTAAGGGATATAATAAAAAAGACATTATACATATATTATAAAGAGGAATTGGGGAAAGAAATGGGGGAAATTCAGATAAACTTTCCAAATCCATTAGATGAGATAGATAGAGATGATAATACAATAAAAGAATATCATAGTATGTTTAAGGATGGAACGATGCCATATAATACATTAATGGCAAAAATGGGATTAGATGGAAACAATCAAAGGAAATTATTAAAAAAAGATAAAACAGATCAAATAATAAATGGAGTTGTTGAAAAAAATGTATAAAGAAATAATGAGAAAACTTGATGAATTTGATTATAGATATTGGGATATGGACATAGAGAAGGTAATAATGAATGAGCAGAAGAATAATATAATAGAAATGGAATTATTACCGAGAGGATTTGGAAATTTGGAAAGGAAACCGAGACCGCGATATTATAGTGAAAATGCGTTAAGTGAAATGCAATATTTTGTATTGGGAGTGGAGAGTAGGTTTGGTCATATATGGAAGGCAACTGAAAGTGAGATACCGATAGGGAAAATAATTGCGTCAAAGATAGAAGATGGAATATTAAATGGTTTATTATATGTTAATCCAAAAGAGGACAATATAATAGAGAAATTAGTAAGTGGAATTATTGAAGGTGTAAGTATAGATGCCGATGTAAAGAGAAGTGTAACGACAATGGTAGTAAATGGCAAGAATATGCGAGTAGATTTTATAAATAGTATAACACGAGTAAACAGTGTAGATTTGGTAAACAAGGACAAGAAAGGGACTGAAGCGAGAGTTTTAGGAGTATTTAGTCTTAATTAATAAAGGGAATACATAAAATAAAAAATTGGAGGTTAGAATGAATTTAAAAGATGAACTTAAAAATGTAAAAGAAACGTTAGAAAGTAAAGAAATAGAAGCTCAAAAGTTGAGTGAAGAAATTTCAAATGTAAAAGAACTTTTAACAAAATCGGAAGCAAAGGTTAAAGAATTAGAAACAGAAAACGGATTATTAAAATCGGAAATTGAAACTTTAAATGCTAAAGAAACTTTAGAATTAAAAGAAGATGAAATGGTTATTAATAAAGCGGAATATGTGGCACAATTAGTTAATTCAGTTGAAGAAAGTGTAAAAGAAACAATTACAGGAAGAATTGTAGGTTCAACGAAAGAAGAAATAGACAATTCATTTAAAGCAGAATTAGACTATATAGCAAACATTAAAGAAAGTTTAGGTTCGCAACCTAAACAAGAAGTTAGATTACCAGGTGCATCTTCAAAAAAAACAGTTTTATCACAGATAGGTAATGCAGATTTTTTAAAAAAACATAAATTAATATAAGGAGAATAGAAAATGGCAAACAATTTTGTAAATTTTGGTTCAGAATATAATTATATTGCAACATCACAAGCAAATTCTGGAGAATTAAATGTAAAAAATGGATTTATTGGAGTAAACAATAATACAGTAACTGCTGAAGAAATAGCAGATACAGATAGACCATCAGAATTAAAAAAAGTAGTAATGTCGTTAAATGGACAATATGATTTAGCGTTACACGCTGGAGATACACCATCAGCAGGAGATATAGCATATCAAGATGGAACAGTAGCAACAGAAATCACAACTTCAAATGCATCAGGTGTAAAAGTGGGAACATTTGAAGGAACTTATGATTCAAGCACAGCAAGAATTTATTTAAACAAATTTTTCGGATAAGGAGATAAAAAATGATATTTAATAAAGATTTTAATGTAAAAGAAATGTTGACAAATTCAGATATAGCAGATAATGCTGGAAAATTAATCAACAGATACTTAATGGATTATCCAGAAGTAAAAAATTATGATGATAAATGGAAATTATTTTTCAAAGAATTATCAACAACAAAAGAAAGTGAATTATTTCCAAAAAATGGAGATTTAGCAGTAGTATATAAAGCAATGGGACCAGGGCAAGAACCAGAATTTGCTACATTCACAGGAAAAGACGATGTTACTGTAAGAGTAATCAAATATCGTGGAGCAGTAAGATTTGATAACGATGTTATTAAATATAATCAGTTAGCAAAATTAGAATGGTTTTTAAACCAAATGAGAGAAAAAGGTGCACAAAAAATTGCAGAAATTCATTATGCTTGTTTAACAGCAGCAGCAGTTAATGGAAATGCAACAGGTGGAACAACAGCATTAGCATTAGGAAATAGTATTGACGCAGAAGTAGTAACAATGGTAAATTTAGGTTTTGAACCACAAAAAATACTTTGTAACATAGCAGATGAAAGTTTAGTTAAAGCAGCAATTGAACAAAGATTAAGAATTGCAAATATGGAAAGAGATTTAACAATCAAACCATTATCAGCAAAAACTTATGCTTTAGAAGTAGTATCAACAAGAATGGTAGCAGCAGGAAAAATATTTATTGCTGAACCAGAACATTATGCAATAGCGTTAAAAGATTCAATTGAAGGTGAATTAGGATTAGATAATGAAATGGATAAATTACATGATGCACAAAACTTATATGGAAAATTCTATAAAGGTTGTGCGGTATTAAGTGATAATACAATTAGATATATTACAATAGCATAATAAAGTCCTCCTTCGGCTTTGTGCTTTGCTTTTACAGCTCGCCTGCAAGGAAATTTGTGGGCGAGTTTTTTTTATAAAAAAGACGAGAAAGGTAAATCGGATATAATCCGTGTTTCGGCAGAAGTCTTAACAACTTTCTCTCTTTAAATCAATTAAGGAGAACCAAAAATGGTAAAAGAATTAAACAAAAAATCAGTAGTAAACGAAAATTTATTATACGGTGTTAAAGCATCAGATCCAACAAAAATCATAGCATTACAAACAAATGATACAGGAGAATTAAAAGTTGATACAGAGATAACTGTTAGTGGTGGAGTAACTGTAAGTGATGTAAAAACAGTAAGTCCTGACAATGGAGTAACATTAAAGTATAATAAGTCTGATTCAAATGGAATTACATTAAATAAATTGACAGATAATAGTGCAACAGTTATTAATCCAGCAACAGAAGAAACTTTATCAAATTTCAGATTAAGAATGAATGAATTGACAGATGATTTCAATGCAATTCCAATAGCAGATTCAAATCAAAATAAAATCAACCCAGCTACAGTAGAAAAGCAAGGAATTGCTCTTTATAATGCAACAGTATTAGGAGATACAATAACTTATAATTCAGTAAAAGATGGAACTAATCAAATATATACAGCAACTCAAGCTAATATAAAATTTGACGATGCCGATCCTACTTTAGTCTATATATTATTTGGTGGAGATAATTTTTCAGCAGCAACTTATATTTGGTACACCAGAGTTGAAACAGATAGAGCTACTTGTGTTTTAAGCAATAATAATCTAGTAAAGGGACCTAAAGTAGCCGATTATAATGCTCTTTTAAGCGGCAATGAATCAAATATATATGTTATTTACAATAAAGGTGCTAAAACATGGGATGACGGAGTAAACGAAAAATTGCTTAATTTAGCTTTAAACAACGGAGAAAGTTACTCAGTAGGTAGAACCCTAAATAACGCAGTAGCTTCATTTAATGCAACAGCAGGAGCTGATAATAGTTATTTAGAAATAGACTTCCCATTAACAGCATTCGAAACAATAATGCCAACCGATTTAGGGAAAAACAAAAATTATGTTGGCTTATTTGCGGCAGGCCAAGTTAATCCAGACAAAAATAACTTTAGATTAATAAATGATAATGGAGATTCTTGTGCTATTTGGGAAGTTATGATTTCTTATAGTCCGAACGACTCAAACAAAATGGTATTTAGAATTTCACATAAAAATGCTGAAACAGAATATGCTTCAGCTATTGATTTATCAACCATCAACATGAATAATTGTAAGTTATTTATAGTAACAGATTCTGAAGAAATTTATTCTAGATGGGCTGGTATGACAGACGACTTTACAGCAATGCCTATATTCGATTCTAATAATAACGTTATCAACCCTGCAACAGAAGAAACTATAGCAAATTTAAGAGACAGAATGGGCGAGTTAACAGACGATTACAATGCAATGCCAATAGCAGATTCAAATCAAAATAAAATCAACCCAGCAACAGAAGAAAAACAGGAAATTGCTTTTTATAATGCGACAGTTTTAGGAGACACAGTAACTTATAATTCACAGGCCGATAGCCAAGTATATTCAACAACTCAAGCTAATATAAAATTTGACGATGCTGATCCTACTTTAGTCTATATATTATTTGGTGGAGATAATTTTGCTAATGCTCAATACGTATGGTATACTAGAATAGAAACTGATAGATTTTCTTGTATATTAAACAATGATAACTTAATTAAAGGTGCTAAAATAGCTGATTATGATGCTCTTTTAAATGGCAACGAAGCTAATATTTACGTTATATATAATAAAGGTGCTAAA
>Ga0114934_10000849_pt1 | contig 19761 bp, 21 predicted proteins | sample 4SBtaG_2_FD_99695 | JGI IMG/M metagenome (GOLD analysis project Ga0114934, IMG submission 99695) | Deep subsurface microbial communities from Kolumbo volcano to uncover new lineages of life (NeLLi) - 4SBTROV10_white metaG | ecosystem: Environmental > Aquatic > Marine > Volcanic ...
ATTTGGCATCGATTTCGACAACCGAATCGCACCAGTCACCCTTCTGGATCTAGGCGATGGACGCAGCTCCTACGGAGATGAAGTCCGGCCCCAGGCTCAAAGTGAGTCCCCAGAAAATATTCGCTACCCGACCGTGTCCAATGGGGAGTGAAAAGTCGTTTTGACTTTTCACTGTTCAGATCTGTGGTTCAACCCTCAACAGGTTGTCCAACCCGAACCGGGCTCACGACCGAGGCGTTCCAGTCAAACCTCGCTCAGTGTTTGTTTTTATTTATAATGGACGGAACAGCCGCTAATCAGGTTTCGTGGTTCAGCCAACCCCAAAGTCAGCTCACTGACCCATCCAATTCGTTGCACATAATCATCTTTCCTCCCCTTTTCAGAAGGGAGATGAGTGGTCTATTATATGGAGAACACTGGCCTGCTTTGTAGGGTTCTAGCGCATTCAGAATAGTCGGGAGGTCATTTCCCAATCGCCGTTGATACACCTTCTAATCCTCCTCATCCAGTAGAACAATCACACTGTTGTTGGAATGTAAGTCGATACCGCCGTATAGTTTCATTTCCGATTCCTCTTGCAAATGTAGGTTTAATGTCGTTCAACATCGAACGCTACACTTTGCCTGAGGAATCGGCTAGATGATTATCAGTTCTCTTATTGTGGCATCGATATGCTTTGTAAATTTGACAGGGGGTAAAACCAGGCCGCATGGAAGACAAGAACGCGCCGTATCCCACCGAATCGAAAGGTGAGATAAAGCAGATTGAAACTTTAGGAGAACTGACCCCGTATTCGGACCCCGTATTCGTCGATCAGCAAGAAAAACCTTCGTTTTCCGGACAATCGGGGAAGTTGGACTCCGCCCCCAAACTGCCATTTAATGTAAATTGCGAATGGCTGCAAATGCTCAGGAGCTGCCATTCAAGTTACACCCGAAGTTATCTGGATCCGTTTGTCTTGTGAGAATAACATGTTATCCCGTTTAGAAAAATGAGGATTTATAGATGGTCTTTGCCCGCTGAGCCTAATGAAAGGTAAGATAGCCTGATCTGGATAATCATTTGTTAAACTAGTTCCAGAATGCATGCAGTCGACAGACCGCTCAGGGTCGAATGTTGCCGGTCAGGATTCTTTTTCACGATTGTCCGCAGTTATTCCTAACCTGCCGGTCGTTAGTTTTCAACGAATGGCAGAAGTTGGCAAAGCCGACTGTCATTTATAAAAGGCTTATTGCCAGCTAATGTGAGGAGAAGTGAGCACCCGGAATGCAGAGGAAATTAGAGAGGCTGTAATAAATAAAATGGGGTAGACGGTTAGCGCCACCAACTACTACCTGTTGTGTTTTTTCCACTGATAACCATAAGTTATATCTGCATCAGTGCCAGGTTTAGTAGCAACATCCCTATATATAGGGGTAAGTGGCGCTAACCGTCTACCCCCTTAAATAAATTGAAAAAAAATGGCCAGCTACAAACTGAATGAAGAAGCTGAAGACGATGTAAGCAGGCTCTATGAATATGGCATTCTTAATTTCGGGTTAGATAAAGCAGACCGCTATTATGATGGGCTTATTGATCATTTGCGGCGAATCGTAACAAATCAAGATCAAATAGCCCCACCTTCGGCCTCAGTTTCCATCAAACTATGATAAGGCTGGTATTCAAAGGAACCTTTGCGCATATTGAAAAACACAAGTTCGGGTAGGCTAACCAAAAAGCCTTTAATACCTTTCAATAAGTTGTTTCCATAATCGGCAGGTAACGTCAATATTCCCAGCGTGCTTTGAGCGAGCCCCGACACAGCGTTAACCGCCCCAAATATCGGGCGAAGATAAATCAAATCGTCGGTAAAGAATACAAAAAACGAATCATTCGAATTAACTTTGTAGATTGTTGAACTGATTACATTTGATTCTCTCAGGTATACCCAAACAGGCGAGCCGGTTTGAAACATTGCTTGCAGGCGTTTTTTTCTATAGGAGATCAAGATTTTTTTTTGTCCATGCCTGTATTCGTTGTTGATATCCTGAGCGGAAACAAACGGTATGATATTTAAAAAATCTGATTCCACATATCCTCCAAGTTTACTGATAGATTCCGATTTAGTCTGATTCTTCGTGACCAGTATTTCAGGTGTTTTTTTAAAATCATTGTTATCGGTCGTTCTGGACGGGTTCAAAAATGCCTGGTTGATATTTGAAAAAATCTCAGTGACACAGTTGCGGCTAAAAAGATCGTATCGATAATCCGTATACAGGCGTTCCAATAACATTGATTGGAACGCTTGTGCGTGACGTAAACCGGCGTTCAATTCCTTCTGATTGAGCTTAGGTAAAGCGATAGTGTTAACTGTACGTTCTTTCAAAGGCGCCAGGTTTCCTGAATGTTGACGCAATGGTTTTTCATTCTCAAGACTGTGAAACAGTTCCACCGTTTGGTTAGCATTCGACTCAAGATCAGCATAAAAGCGCTCGTTTATAGTCTTTGCCGAAAATATACGTTTTTTCGCCTTCTGGAATTCAATTTGTGATTCACGCGCCAAGGTTTCAAATACCTCGCGGTGTTGTTCAATTGTTTCTTTGCCAATATATTCAGGCTGATTCGCATAGGTATCCAAAAATACGAGTCGACGGTATTTTATTGATTTGTCAATGGCGATCAAACGAGCGACACCCACTAAAAATGCGTATCCCCAATCTGGCCGGTTTGAATTAACCAGATCGACTAAATTATCGTTTAATTTGTTTTGGTATTGACGCAGATCGCGCAATTCTGATCCATTGAGTCGAAAATTTTCAGTATCAGATGAGAATAACGCATCTTCCGATAATTGAGGACTGTTCTTTAGTGTTTCTAGTGCAACAATAATTTCTGCCAAATCATTATAGCGCCTGGAAAATGAATAAGGGATCTTGTGGAATGTCCGGTTGAGCAAGGAGACTGTATCGGTATCCCATTGGCTTAGTTTTAACTGAGCGACCGAGTTGTGGTATTTTTCCAGTTTTTGGTGAATGAATTGTCTACCGAATCGGTTCTCAATGCGGCGATACAGAGCGTTAATTATGTAAGGTTTTTGAGGCGTTTTAAATCGAACCGATTTTGCTGCTCGACGATCATCATTTGTTAAAAAAAGTCCGGCACCTTTTATATTTAAGCTGAGTTGTGGGATGAGCGATTTATTGTCATCGGTTGGCAGGTTCAATAATTGTTGGATTAATTTGATATCGTTATCGGAAGCATCCATGTTTTGAAAAAGTTGAGTTTGTGCCTGATATCCAGAATTAAAATGGTCGCGCAATAAATGGTAAGTTTCCTTGTTGACCGGAACCCGCCGCACTTGAATAGACCGGTTCGCTAAAAATCGGTATTTATACTCGAAATCGGTTGAGTTATCGCGTACAGCACGTAATAAACCATTGTCATAATATTGAAAATGGTAAGTTTCGTCCGCGAAGCGAATTGCTGCGTGACCACCGCTGGAATCGCCTTCGCCCGCATCGATATATAAATAATCAAAGCTATACGGCGTAGATGCGGAACTGAGCCCCACAAATCCACAGCACAACAAAAATAATGCGGAATAAGGGAATCCCATTAACCTGGTTTTTAGCCGAATACGTCGGCAATTACACTTGTTTGAGTCAGTCTTTGAAATGGAATTCCTAGTCTCTGGAATCGTAACCCTTTTGAATATCCTGCATTTTACTATATTCCCCAGCCGCCATATTCTTTTTGAAGGTTTCGTATGTAATACCGCTTAGATTGGCTTTCTTCAAGCCTTTGCCAATGGCTTCGTAGGTAGATGGCTGCACTTCCCAGTTAGTGATGCCGTGTTTAGCAGCGATTTCGCCCAGCCCGTGCTGAAATCTTGAGTAGTCTGCCGTAGATGATCTTACGTAGGCAGAGGTATAGTCGGTCACATCCTGCTGGTACTGTTTATCTTTGCTCGACGACGAGCTCGCACTGCTGGAAGTAAACGGACTGGAGATAATTTTTGAAGAACTCTCCGAACTCGCAGAAAAAGAACAAGCAAGGAAGGTATTGAGCATAAGGAAAGTGATAGTTAGTTTGAAGCTTAGCCGTAAAGCAGAATCGAGCATATCAATAAAATCCTTTGAATGTTGAATATGTTTAGACAATAACTCGTTCCTGTCTTAGGTTCAAGATCTATAGGAATGGAGAAAAATGAATATTTTTAACCCAACTCAAAATAATGTACCCACACGCTGCCACTTTCATCCCATTGCATTCCAGGGTGCATTTTTAGAATCAAACAACGATAGTCATCCAGGCTGGTGTAGCCCTCAGCGTGTGCATCATCTTCGGTCATTTCAGACAAATTCTGGCGTTTCAAATCGGTTAGGTTTAATTTGACACCGTCCAAATGGAAAGATTCACCTGGATATGCATAGACACCATTTCGTCGTTGTTGAGTTTTAATTCCAGCCTTGGCAGCCGCAACTAATCGGGGTTGACGAATTAACCTATCTATCGAACAGGTTTTGTCCGGTAAGCTACCGGCAGCACTATCCTCTGACATTACACATTTTCTCCTTTATGCTATAGCATTCCATAGGAGGCTGTCTGAGAATAGAGAGCCTACTGAGTAAATAGTGGATTACGGCCCATTATCCCGATAAAAACCGTGAAAGATAGGAAATTAGTTTCTTTAATAATCGGAAAAATGGCCGCAAAATCACTATTTCTCTCGACGACTGGCCTCCTGGTGGCTGATTCAAGCGAGTCCAACAACGCAGGTGGCCGCTTAACGACTGATATACCTATCAATACAGTCTGGTCGGAGTACTAGTTATAAAAGCCGTTTTCGTTATTGCAGCAATTGGGCTGATAGTATAGAAATAATTAATTTATTCAACTATTCGCGAAAATGCAGCCACGAAATGCAGGATTGACGTTTATTGGTAGTGGACCCTGATTAATGATGCATAAAAAATCTGAAAATATCCGACATCAAACCGAGGATCTACTTAAAGTTCTGGAAATCTCCAGACATTTGGCGATGACCACGGATTTACAATCATTGATCAATGAAATTGAACACGCTGCAAAAAGAGTACTGAATTGTGAGCGTGCGACTGTGTTTGTTCATGATAATGCGACAAATGAACTATTCAGTTTTGTAAAGGCAAGGCAAGAAGGGATTCGAATACCTGCGGATCAGGGAATCGCTGGTGCAAGTTTTCAAAATCGAATTTTACTGAATATTAATGATGCGTATAAGGATTCTCGTTTTAATCGTTTAATCGATAAGGAAACCCAGTTTAAAACCCGTAATTTATTGGCTTGTCCTTTGTTTGTATCGAAAGACCAGGTATTGGGTGTTCTCGAAGTTTTGAATAAATCTGAGCGTAACTTTGATACTGGCGACGAAATCCTGTTGCAGACTTTTGCTGCTCAAGCTGCCATCTCCATTCATCGTCAATTTTTAATGGAAGAATATGGCGAAAAGAAGCGCTTGCAAAGTGAGCTTGAAACAGCCAGGCACATTCAACAGGGGCTGTTACCGAAACATGCGCCCACTATTGAAGGATATGATATTTCAGGTTGGAGTAAAGCTGCCGAAGAAACCAGCGGCGATTATTATGATTTTCAAGCATTGGAAAATGACGAGCTACTTTTGGTTATTGCGGATGTATCCGGTCATGGCATCGGCCCGGCATTGCTCGCCGCTCAGTGTGCAGCGCTGCATAGAGCAATATTTTCTTTGGCTTTACAGACACAGCAAAATTTAAATCATATTAACAGGCTGCTTTGTAGAGATATTCCAAATGATCGTTTTGTTACTGCATTTTTTGGAGTTCTGCAGACAACAACTGATGTGTTCCGTTATATATCTGCTGGTCACGGGCCGGTATTAATATATCGTGCTGCTGATAAAAGTATAGAAACACTAGCTGTTCAGGGCTTACCGCTCGGCATATTATCCGATTCGGACTATAGCCTATGGAATTCATTCAAATTTATGTCCGGAGATATTCTGGTCGGTTTAACCGACGGGTTTGTCGAATCGGAAAACATGAATGGTGATTGTTTCGGATTACAACGAGTACTCGATGTGATTCTCGACACCTCACATCTTCCCACTGAATCGTTAATCTCCCACCTGTATCAATCATTGTTGAAATTTGTTGGCAATGTTGCACCAAGTGATGACCTGACGGCTGTCGTGGTCAAAAAACGGTGATTACCAGGATGATTTGATGGGTGGATTATGTAGAAAAGTAGAGACTTTCTACTAGAAGCGCGAGTCGAGCGATATAGCGCAGATGGCCACTTATCGGCGGACATAGCCTAATACAATCTGGACAGAATACTAAGGTTGTTGATTAAAAAAAGCCTCTATTAAAGTAACAGAGGCAATTAAGTCGAGGAGGTCTTATTATTATTAGTATTTCTTTGTTCCGTCCCTGGAACAAATTCATTTGATTGTGGCTGATAATTCAGCATTAATCTCAGGCTGCCTTAGCGTTTGCCAAAGGGTTTAATTTACTTGCGCTCTTAGCAGTCTCTTCTACCCAACCGAATAATTCGTCACGATTTTTTGTGGCTAATTCAACGCTGCTTTGCGTGAAACCAATCATTTCTTTGGCTGTTTCCTTGGCTAGATCTTTTTGAGCGTTCAGGTAGTTACTGGCGTTGTCAAAATCCCTTGCTAATTCAACTTGCTTAAGGCTCGAGCGAACCGCGATATTGGCAAATTCGGTTTGGCCCTTAACAATACTGTCGTAAGCGCGTAAATTAATTTCGCTAAGCTGCTTCAAAGAGGATGTCAGGAATTCATTTGTATCAATAACTGTTTCTTGGGTGGTTTTCATAGCAGTTTCTCCATGATGAATTAAAATTTGTGCACCGCACAACGATGCTGCACCGCACAATACTAGGTTTTGTTGAGCCTGTCAATTTTTTTTATAAAGTGGTTGCTAAATTTGAACTTGAAAATTGGCAAGGTGTCCGAGCATGGAAAGCGCGTGAAAAAAAGCAGGTTTAATGACCTTGTTGTGGCCTATTTATATTAAACTGAACGACATATTCCTGGATATTCAAATTTTCTGATGGTCACTCATCACAATTCAGACAAAAACTTTTAATATAGAAATATGGTACCGCTTTGATTGATAATCAGCCTCAAGTTTTCGAAAAACAACGTGGCCACAATTTGCTAGGAATTGCAGCCATTATTTTTTACTGTGTTGTTTATCCGATTCAGGCCAAAGATATTCTACCGGTTGGGGAATTTTCCAGGAGTAGCCTTGCAGGGTGGAATACTAAGATCTTTCAAAATGAAACTTTTTACCGCTTTGAAAACCAGTCCGGAATAAACAGGCTGTGCGCAGAAAGTGACAAATCGGCCTCAGGCTTGACGAAGAGGGTCGCGATTAATCTTAATCAAACGCCTTATTTGAATTGGTCGTGGCGCGTTGACACAGTATTTGATCGAAGCGATGAAAAGACAAAGCAGGGTGATGATTTTCCGGCTAGAGTTTATGTCGTGATCGATGGTGGGTTTTTTCGGCGTAACCAAGCCTTAGTCTATGTCTGGGCGGGTCGGGCATTGCTGGACAGTGTCTGGGCGAGCCCATTTGCTGGAGACAGTGTTAAACAAATCGCCGTCCGCTCAGGAAAAATATTAGTCGGAAAATGGCATCAGGAAAAGCGAAATGTGCGCACCGATCTTGAAAAAGCCTTCGGAAAACGGCTGAGCCGAATCGATGCTGTTGCCCTGATGACGGACACTGATAACGCGGGTGGGCATGCTACAGCTTGTTACGGGGATATCTGGTTTTCGGCCGGGTGATGAATTTGCTTCATTCTTGTCTTGAGGCATTGGGGTGTGCGGTCGGACAAGATAGATACCTGGCTGAAGGAAGTGTTAATATGGTATTTTATCCTTTTGTTTTTCTTTGGTTATTTTGTCTTTAAACATAGCAGTTATACAAGGAGCTAATATGCGTAACAAACAATATTCATACATTTTTCTATTTTTTATCGGGAGTCTACTGTTATTCAGCAGTTATGGGTATGCCGATGCTCCGATTACCAGCAAGATTGATGGCTTGACTACCGATCAACGTAAGCAAATTAAGGATATTCAGAAAGAAGCTCGGGATGCAATGAGAAAGCCTCGTGGAGATCTACATCGTGAACAACGTGCGTTGCGTCGTGCCAAAACTGCCAGTGATAGTGCCGCAATAACCGAACAGGAGAAGAAAATTCCACCACTGCAGGCAGCCATGAAACGAATTCATGATGAAGAAGAACAAAAAATTCGTAAGGTCCTATCGCCCGAGCAAACGAGTCAATACGAGCAGTGGCTCAACGAACGCGATGCGATGGTTGGTAGTTCACGTGATGTGAAGGATTATAATAATTAGCTGAAATTCAAAATCGATAACTGGCGATATCTGCGGTCAAAATGTAAGGGTCAGTGTAAAGAGGTAAGAAAGTAAGGGGTCAATCCTATTTATCCATATCTATTTAGACTCATCGCGTTACCCAAATCAGACCGTCCTTTACTGTATAAGGTAGTCACTCTTTTCTCAATCTACCTACATTGAAAACAACAACATTTTACCGTGCGGATATCGGGATTCGCTGGTTACGAGCAAATACAATGGTAGCGCATCTATACTGCACTCTAACTTTTCCTAATTCCAGATGTGGAAGTCTGAAAGCCGAGGAGTGACGCGGATTAATGCAACAAACGCAACTTAAACCGTCGTACCGCAAACGCTGTCGATATTAAAAAGAAACCTACCGGTACTGTCAGGTGCGCTACGTCTGAAATGTGAAATTGTCCAAATATTAATGGCCTGATGACTTGCACCAAGTGTTGTAACGGTAGAAAGGCAGTGGCAATTTGTACGTTATACGGTAAAGAAGATAAGGGAAAAAACACGCCACTGAGTAACACCATTGGTGTGATAAACAGAGTCATGTAATATAGGAAGAATTCATAGCTGCTGGAATATGATGTTACTACCAGGGCCATGCTACCAAAGCAAATTCCTCCTATAAATCCAATGGGTATGACCAGTGTAGCGGCCCAAGAGTTTACAAGGCCCAGAATTGATACGACTAGAAGAATCATTGTTACACTGATGGCGCTCTTGGTGCCGATCCATAAGATTTCGCCAAAAACGATATCGGACACTGATAGGGGGGCGGAAAGTATACTTTCCCAGGTTCGTTGGGTTTCCATCCGCGTATAGGCCAAATAGAGACCTTCGAATGTCGCAGTATTCATAGCGTTGGTTGCGATAATTCCCGAACTTAGGAAGGCTACGTACGTCATGCCATTTACCTCGCCAACTAGCCTGCCAAGACCGTAGCCGAACGCCAGTAAATATAAAACGGGATCAGAAAAACTGCCTAATAGCGAACGAGCCGAGGTTTTACACCATACAGTACTGTTTCTTCTCCAAACGGAGATTACTCTTTGCCATCTGGAACTCATTTATAAGTCTCGCAGCTCACGTCCGGTGAGTTTAAGAAACACATCTTCGAGATTTGCCTGGCGATACAAATATCGAAACGATGTTGAGCAATCAAGTGATTCGACCAAAAATTGAAGATTTGATCCATAAAAAAATACGGTTTCTCCTATCTGCTCTATTCGAACTTGGTTAGGCAAATCAAGCGAATTTAACCAATTTGCCACACCGAAACCGTGGACTTCAAGTACATGCTGTTCAATCTGTTCACAAATCAATTTTTGTGGAGTCTGATCCGCCAGGATTTGTCCCTGATCCATTATCACGATGCGATCACATAATCGTTCTGCCTCTTCCATATAGTGAGTGGTCAGAATCAATGTGATTCCGGTTTGGTGAAGTTGTCTAAGCTGTTCCCAGACAGTATGGCGAACCTGTGGATCCAGCCCGGTTGTGGGTTCATCGAGGATCAGTAGTTTAGGGGAATTTATTAAAGCTCTGGCAATCGTTAAGCGCCGTTTCATGCCGCCTGACAGTTCGTTTACGCGACAATCCGCTCGATCGGACAACAACGCAAAATCAAGAAGTTCTGGTATACGATGCTTTAAGTCGTTGGGTCGCAATCCAAAATAACGGCCATAAAGAAATAAGTTTTCAGCTACATTCAGATCCGGATCAAGATTATCTGTTTGTGGAACGATGCCGACCAAGGCTCTCATTTCACGACCACATTCCGGGACAGGATAGCCGAGAACATGGAGTTGTCCGCTGCTGGGGTACAAATTACCTGTCAACATTCGCAACGTGCTTGTTTTTCCAGCCCCATTAGGCCCAAGTATTCCGCAGAATTCTCCACGACGAATCTGTAATGAAATATCATTTACTACAGGCTGTCCACCATATTCTTTTCGTAGGCAATGGGCCGCGACTATATTCAGATTATCGTATTTAGGAGTCTGAATATTATGACTGTTCGGTGGGTGATTATTCTGTATTTCGGGTGTCGGCACGGTGTTTTGCAGCAATAAATTCGCGGTGTGGTACATACAGAAGATCCGCTATTTTTCTTACTATATGATCTTCATATTTGTCCAGTACCCCATCGGAAAATGCAACTTTCCAGAAGTTCTCAACGATTTTTACTTTTTGCGCCAGGTCAAAATGTTTGTTTATTAATGACGTAAATTGAAAATAATCTGCAGCTTTATCCATTTCCTGCTCTGCAAGCCGAATCAGGTCTTCTGCATCATTGATTGTTAAATCGAAACTTTCGCACAAAGCGTTTCGAATCGCCTCGTTTTCATCGCTGCTGACTTCGAAATCCGCATGCATAATTTCAACCAGCAGTGCGGCAGTCGCTATTTGTAGAGAGTGGTCCAGGTTCGATACAGAATCATCCGTATTAGCGGCAATATTGCGCTCAAAAAACTTTTTGATTGAATCTAAGATCATACTGCTACTTTAACATGTCTTGTACCTGCAGGTTGTCAATTGTCGAACAATATTTCCGGGGGTTTTTATCGAAGTAGATCAATTGGACTGCTTCATAATTGATAATAATTCTTCATCAGAAATTCATAAATTATACAAGTTCCTTCATAGTTCAGCGGATACAGTAACACCCAGATCGGATACAGTCGTTCCTGAATTTAAAACTGGGTGAATTTTCAAACCAGAGTAATTTTTTAAAGAGGCTAATTATATGAAACTGATTAACAGGTCAATTGTGCTTAGTTCAGTGATTGCTATTGGAGTCTTCGGGTGTCAGCAATCGAGTGATTCAGGCGGTGATTTACACAGTAATCTGGAAAATCCGTCATACAATTCAACGGATAAGATACCAGTCGATAAAAAACCAGCTAAAGAGAGCGTACCTACAAATTCTGAAAAACAATCTTTAAGTGAGGTTGAATTTGTGGAGCAACAAACTGATTTCGAAACGGATAATGTAACAGAATACAGCGATACAGAAATCAATGTGGATGGCGAAGTAACGGTAAGTTTTGATTCGGGTTTATTGACAGTTTTTGCAAGCAATGCAGAATTGACAGACGTTTTGGCGAAAATATCGAATAAGGCCGGAATCTCAATAGATTCAATGTCTGTGGATTCAGAGCAGCTGATTAATCTGTCGCTGAACAGTACTATTGATGCAGTGTTGCAGGAACTACTGACAGGTTATGACTATTTTTTCCTTTATGGAGGGCATAAAGGTGCCTTGCAGGCGGTATGGATTTATCCGAAGGGAGTTGGAAAATCGATCGATATAAGTAGTTTCGATCGTATGTCTGGAGAAGCCAGCGAAGACGATCTCTATTCTTCGGATCCAGTAGAGCGGGCTCTGGCGTTGCAGAACTACGAATTTACTACTTCAAAAGATTCACAGCAACATATCATCATGGCATTAGAAGATGAGGATCCTGACGTTCGAGCTAGCGCGATTATGTCTGCCCAGGAGAACCAAATTGATCTGTCTGTTGCAACCCTAAAGGAGATGGTTGAAACAGATACTTCGGCGAGTGTGCGTTCTGCGGCTCTTGATGCTTTGACCCTGAATGAAAATTTATCGGAAGCGACAATGACTGAAGTTGCGGAAATTGCTTTAGATGATGCTGACGAAAGTGTTCGGGAAGAGGCCGAAGCGATATTGGAAGGCTTAACGGAAACACAGAATTCGGGAGAAAACTCTGAAGAGTTGCAACTATTGGAGGATGAAGAGCCCGTCTAAAAATTATGGAAGATTCAAACGGCGAGAGCTGTTTGTTTGCAGGATTGTGCCCATCGTCATTGTGGCAATGGTTTGCACAGTACACGGAAGTTGAAATTTTAAATACGATGTTTATTTATGGAGAAATATCATGAAAATACAAAGGGTTCTGGCGTTAGGAGTTACCATGGGGTTGACTGTATTAGCGGGACAGGCATCTGCGGATGTATCCAGTTATACATCAAATACAAAAAGTCAGTCAGTGGCTGTTGGTGAAACGAAGTGGCTGGATCTGAGTTCGGCAAGAGGTAACCAGATTACAAAACGATGCTATTTTAAAAAGGGCGCGGCAGCTGTCTTTTTTTCAGCCGAAACGGGGCATATATCTGGACCTAATGGTGGCCTGTCAGCTCGGATCAGGATCTTGCAACCGGGTCCTGATTTCTGGATATCACCTGCGAATGGAAGCTTTTTTCTGACTGCGTATGATGGATCCAGGGCCGAGGGCCATGCAGTACACGGAGGGTTTCGAGCAAAACGGACGGGGGTTTATGGCGTACGGGTTCAGGTGAGAAGTACCGGTCAATCAAATTTCTCAATTGATGACCTTTCTCTAATTTGTATGAATTAACAAATCTCCGAAAATGATTTGTTAATAACAACGAAAACCGGATTCGCTAACTGCGAATCCGGTTTTTCTTTGAAGCTAATCTAGATTCAAATCAGGCCTGTCGTCGATAGATCAACCTGTAATCAGAAGGACCAAACATTTTAGGCAAATATACTGTAGGGCTATTAGGTGTTAAAGTTTAGTCAATGATAATCTGAGCGGATATGCGTATCGTTTCTCGCCCATGATTTAAACACTAAAGTGCATTTATGCATGAACACATTTCACAAAAACAAAAGGATTTGATGGTGAATCTTTTAAGCTTGTTTGTATAGACATCTTTTCTAATGAATAGCCGCTATACACAAAATCGCCTGGTGGCACTGGATTGGATGCGTGGGCTGGTAATGGCGCTAATGGTCTTGGATCATGCATCGGCATTCTACAATCCAGGTCGTTTAGTCATGGATTCGGTAGTAACCTACTCTCCGGGTATTTTCTTACCTTTAGATCAATTCTTTACCCGTTGGGTAACACACCTATGTGCGCCAACATTCATATTTTTGGCCGGTACGTCTCTGGCTTTAAGTTGTCGGTACCGCCGAGAAATGGGAGTTGCGGAAAAAACAATTACGATTGATTTATTGATACGCGGTTTAATTATTGCGCTGTTGGATATTGTGTGGCTGTCCTATGTGGGCGGTCATGGATTGGTGCTGCAAGTACTCTATGCAATCGGATTTAGTATGGTGGTAATGGCTTGGCTTCGGCGGTTAGACGTACGCTTACTGTTTCTTGTAGTAATACTTTGGTTTTTATGTGGAGAAGCCATTACACGTGTCTTTTGGCCGCCACTTGAGGGCAATCCATCGGTCTGGGTGGGGTTGGCAATTGCACCGTTATATAGCATTAATCTGACGATAATTTATCCTGTCATTCCTTGGCTTGCGGTCATGATACTGGGGTGGGTGTTTGGATGTTATATCTGTCAGAAACCTGTTTTGAATCAATTACGCCCTTCGCCTGAGAGAATATTGGTCGTTTCTGGTGTGTTGTTTCTCATCGCTTTCGGGGTGATCAGAAGTGCAAATAAATACGGGAATATGCTGCTGTTAAGGGGAAATGACAGTCTAGCTCAATGGTTGCATGTGAGTAAATATCCACCCAGTCTAAGTTATTATTGTTTGGAGTTGGGGATAATTGCGCTGCTCATAGCCCTGTTTCTATGGAGGGCAAAGCAAATTAACCCGTCCAGCAATAACCCGTTTTTAGTTTTCGGACAAACAGCCCTGTTCTTTTATATTTGTCACCTTAGCTTATTGGGCCTACCTGCTTTTTTATTCGATTTTACAGGAAAAGGCAGTCTGATGTGGGCATATTATGCGGCTTTTATTGCTCTGGTATGTTTGTATCCTGTTTGTTTGGTCTATCGTCGATATAAGCGAACTCATCCACATTCATGGGTTCGTTTTTTATAAATTTGGGAGCTATTCGCTCTGTCGGGTTTTTGTGCTGCAGATTACTGAATGTTTTGTATATTCCAGTGTATGTAGATATTTGCTTTGCTGGTAGATTCTACCGAATTAACATAACATTGATTGTCGTAAAAAATTACTAATTATTGTTCATCTTAGCAATTCGCCGTATGATTATGCGCCATAGATCTTGAATCGGGGTAAAAGACCCGAAGAAATTTAAGAATAATAGCGATTTGGGAATCGATAGAGTCAATTTCAGAAAGGCTTTGGCCTTGTACAACAAATCCAAAAATGAGCCAATTCGAGTTGTTCGTGGCAAATTTTCTGCTCGGGTGCAGCGATAGAAATAACTGTACCAGAACACTTTCGAGCACATTTCACACTAATTATTGAGGATTTTTCATGGGATGGGTAATTGTCGCATTAAGCGTATTGATAATCTTGTCAATCATCAGTTTTTTTCAGGGCCGCAAAAAAAAGCCTGCTGGAAACAATATTGAAGACCTTGGAATTTATAATCAGGTTTTACAGGCGTGTGCCGAAAGTAATTCCAACAGTGGCCAATTTGAAATATCGTTGGAAGAATTAACCAATCAGGCCTGGTTGGAATTAGATCAGCATGGCTTGTCTATAGATCAATTTGATGCGGTTGTAAAATGGCGAAACAAAGGTAACCAATGCCTCTACAAAATCGTTGCTACTACAGGAACTGACGAAGAAAGTATTAGCAGAACGTCTGAAAATTATACTGCTAATCTCTAACATCTCACACATAGCCGTCGTATTACGGTCTGGGAGCAGCCAGATCAATATCGGATTATTTTGATAAGTCGTTGGCAGTTAATATTTTTACTAGTTCATGCGGCATAGTCCAATGTGGGTTATGACCGGTTCTCAGCTCATAATATTGCCAACCGCGGGCTCTTGCACGTTTTGCACTTAGGCTAAACGCATCAGTTTTTGTTCCGGGCTCTAACGTTAAAATATATTTTGCATTGATACCCTCCAGTCTGGAATTATTGAGTTTGATGGCGTTTTCAAAAGTTGCTAATGGATGCGCGACATTCTGCCCATTTTTTGGCCAGGGGGGTAGTATTTGCCAACCGTTCCCATGGCTTTTAGCTTGCTTCAATAGATTGGCTTTTCGTTGTGGATTAATCAGATCAAACATGGATTCGCCATCTATAGGTAAATGGGCATCGATATAGATCAGTGTTTCGATATTTTGTGGAATTCTGTCTGCAACAGCGCTAATGATCATACCTCCGTAACTATGGCCAACCAATACGATGTTTTGCAATTTTTCAAATTTAATGACATTAAGAATATCGTTGATATGGGTATCGAGTGTCAGGTTTGGATTTGCCAGGTGACTGCGTTCACCCAATCCCGTCAATGTTGGTCGGTAAACATCATGTCCAGCAGCGCGAAGCATCGTGTCAAGTTGCTTAAAGGCCCAACCTCCGCCCCAGGCTCCGTGGACGATCAAATAAGTTCGTGATGGGCTTCTGGAATCCTGATCAGGCTTTGCTGAAGCTGTACAGCATCCAGCTAAACTTGCGATTAATATAAAGATTAATGCAACTCGACAGAATAACAAATTTCGGGTGAGCATAGCTGAATATTTGTGAAAGAATAGAAAGGTGGATATTAGTGATTCGCAAATAAGAGCGCAATAGACAGTGAATCTTCTTGTGTTAAAAACAGACTCAATGATATCGTGGATCCTTGTCCTATTAGCCACTAAGGAGCAAGGATTCAATAATATACGAATCTTGACTTGTCTTATTGTCCGTCTTCTGCGTTGTAGCAACAGTTGCGTAGCCCTGCTATGCGCCTGTTGCTACGCCTTGAAGACAAACAATAATCCTGTGTCAATCTTTCGCATATTATTAAAACCTCGCTCCTAACTAGAGTTGTGCAATGGGTATCCGATTCAGCCACTTTTCGTAACTTATACACACCTGAACTTATGCATCAGATAAAAAATACCTGCTTTGTGGTACTGCAACACCTGCTCCCTCAACACGCCTTATCAAGAATAATGCACTCTCTGACTCGTAATGAAACGGTATGGTGGAAAAATCTAATTATTCGACAGGTAGTGAAACGTTTTAAGGTAAACCTGGCTGAAGCCGAAAATCCGGATATAGAAAGCTACGCTAGTTTCAACAAGTTTTTTACCCGAGCCCTTGGGCCGGGAGCCAGACCGTTGGCCCAAGATGTCGACATAATAACCAGCCCTGCGGACGGCGCTATTTCCCAAATTGGCGTGGTTCAGGGTGCAGCAATTCTCCAGGCCAAAGGAAAGATATTCACTACGGAAAAATTGTTGGGAGGGAGTCCGGGGCCGTCTGATCTCTTCAACCACGGTCATTTCGTAACGATTTACCTTTCTCCGCGAGATTATCACCGATTACATATGCCCTGTGACGGTGTATTAAAAAAAATGATTCATATACCCGGGCAACTTTTCAGTGTTAATTCGGTGACGACAGAATCTGTAGACAATCTGTTTGCGCGAAATGAACGTGTGGTGGCAATATTCGAAACCCCGCTAGGGGCCATGGCGTTGGTGTTGGTCGGTGCAATATTTGTTTCAAGTATAGAAACCGTGTGGCATGGAGTCGTCACACCTCCGAGATCACAATCAATCCGAACATGGGACTATAATGATAATCCGATTACTTTAAAACGTGGACAGGAAATGGGACGTTTTAATATGGGTTCGACTATCATTGTTCTTTTCGAGAAAAAGCAGGTGCAGTGGTTAACGTCATTATCCGCTGGTTCGACTATACTTATGGGAGAAAAGCTGGGTTCTGAGATTTAATAAGTTATCCGAGAATAAAAAAACATCGTTAAATGAAAAGGATAGAATTCTTTTTACGAGTTAACTGATAGTAGCAGTGGAGGCTGCTAATGATGGGTTTACCTGGAAAGCAGTCGAATAGATTATTTTCCCTGCCAGGTTAAATCTTCTCGGGTTGCTGGGATACTTAGTTTTTTGTAAACGGTTTCTGACTGGAAATAGTTTTCCATTTTTGTTAGGGTTAACTTAACGGCTGTGCTGCCAATTCTTCGGTTGGGTTACTCAATCCTGCGGAATGAATCAATCATGTTTGGCGTGCACAAACTTTCCTTCAGAGAGTTTTTTGAATTATTGAGCCTCTAAATATAACCGACGTCTATTTGAAATGCATGCCGCAATGATGAAATTCGAACTAGAAGACAGAAACGACTCAACCGTCATATCCATTAAGGAAAAACGTCTTGATGCTCATAATGCACAGGAGCTAAAGGAGCAGATAGTCAATTTACTTGATTCAGGAAAAACCAAGCTTGTTGTCGAATTGAGTGATGTTCGTTTCGTAGATAGCTCAGGGCTGGGTGTGCTTCTTTCCGGATTTAAAAACGCGGCCTCTCATCAGGGTGGATTGTGTTTGTCCGGGTTACAACCTCAAGTCAAGTCAATGTTTGAACTGACTCGTCTTCATCGGGTGTTTACCATTCACTCGTCGTTACAAGAGGCTTTGGCGGAAACCTGATAAGAAGCGGTTATGAACGGATCAACTTGCCAATCCAATGTTAGCGTAGATTTAACTCTACCCATTCACACGCGTTTTCTCAGCCTGGTGGGATCCATTGGTGAGGAAGTAGCTCAAGGAGTTGACCCCTATAGTGGTGATCGCGATGCTTTGGGCTACAATCTCAATCTGGTTCTTACAGAAGCAATGGCTAATGTCATTGAACACACCGCTGTTCCAGCAACCAAAGATATACACATTACCATACGAGCCACCACCGATGAATTATGTATTCGGGTTCGTGACTACGGTGAAGGATTTGACATAGATGAAATACCGTTGCCAGACCTGGATAATCCGACAGGCAATGGTTTGGGAATATTTCTTATGAAAAGCCTTATGGATTCGGTGTATTACAACAAGGCACCGTCTGGAAATATTTTGGAAATGCGCAAAAAACTGGCCTAAGAGACGGCCAAAGAATAAAAGTTGTCGCGATAGGAGGGAGTAACAGATCCTCCTGTTTTGAACGTGATTTTTTATTAGTGGGCTTCGGTTGAAGTTATGCGGCTGCTTTCTCCTCATCTACAGCAAAAACGGATTGCCCTATATTGTTGACTAATTCTGCAAATAATGAATCGTCGCCTGGATCTGGTTTGGGCTGAATTCCATGAACTATCCCGCCAATCTCCATGAACAAATCATTAAAGACCCTGTTGGGTTCAGCCAAGGGTTGTAGAGTTGATCGAGTGTCTTTTAGTAATTCATTGGCTTGGTTAAGGAAATCAGTAGCCTGGCTTAGTAAGTCGGAATTAACAGAATTTTCCGGAAGGTTTGTTTGCTTATAGGCAGCCAGAGTTTGTATGGACTTTCGTGTGTTTAGATCCAGCGCTACGCTGGCAATTTGTTCTGTATCAAAACCCAATTTTTGTGCATGTTGTATCGCCGCTTTTCCGTTGCCATGAAAAAAAGCATTGCTGATTTTATGGATCTGTTGAGTTAAATGTTTTATCGAGTTTTGTTCGTCCTCATTCAAATTTCCTTCCACTGATATTTCGAATTGAGTTTTTTCTGAAAAATTTGTCTGATAAACGTTCAGACTTGACTGTTGTTGCTGTGCTTCCAGTGCGCTGCGACTGCTGGATTTCGATTGACTAAAACTCAAGGTTACTATATCGCCTTCCTGAGTTTTAACTTGAATTTCTGCAGAACGACTGGATTGCACAAGTGTCGATTGAATTGCGAAATTGGATTGGATATTAAGCGTACTCGATTCTAAATCGACCAAGCCTTGTAGAGTGAGTTCTTGGGTCTCATCAATGTCGTCTGAAATTTGGCCGTTAAGAGCGCCCAGATTTTGAAGAATTTCTCTTGCTTCATCAAAGCCTCGATCAAGGCCCTCTTTGATCTCAGAAAAAAACTGGCTGTCTTTAGTATCGCTGTGGGTTTGTTTAAATTGCCCGAATGCTTGACGTACCGATGATAAGATTTTGTCTGCAACATTTTTTGGTGAAAATTCATCTGCATCCAATCCTTTTAGCGAAAGGCCTTCTCTGTTCAGAGTTTTCTCCAGTGCACCAACAATTTTTAAATCAACCCGATTTTGCGGCGGTGCCTTTGAAACAGAGTTATCATGAAATGCTGTCTGTGATCGTGCTTCATGCTCATGTCCGTGAATATTTTGGCGCGCGTAATTGTGCAACCCGTGTTGAATTAATGAGGAGAAAGGGTTTGTTGATAGATTATTCATAACAAGGCCATTATTGGTTCATTATCGCTATATTTATTTATCGGTATGATTGGGAATTTCTTTAATAAAATGTGAACTGTTTCGCAATTTTTAGTAAAGGACTGGTAAGAAGCGAGGATTCAATAATATACGAATCTTGACTTGTCTTATTGTCTGTCTTCTGCGTTGTAGCAACAGTTGCGTAGCCCAGCTATGCGCCTGTTGCTACGCCTTGAAGACAAACAATAATCCTGCGTC
>Ga0114934_10000850_pt1 | contig 19728 bp, 12 predicted proteins | sample 4SBtaG_2_FD_99695 | JGI IMG/M metagenome (GOLD analysis project Ga0114934, IMG submission 99695) | Deep subsurface microbial communities from Kolumbo volcano to uncover new lineages of life (NeLLi) - 4SBTROV10_white metaG | ecosystem: Environmental > Aquatic > Marine > Volcanic ...
AAAATTTGTGAGTGCTTGGGAATAAAGTTTCGTGGTATAAAAAATTTCACTTTTGCGGTAAAGAATATTTTTTTGTAAAATACTATTTTTTGTTTTTAAATTATTATAGGCCTTTAAACTCTCTTCATTTTTTCCTATTTTTTGAAGACAGAAAGCCATTTTATAGCGTAGTTCATCTTTCCATGGTAACTGAGAAAATTTCTCTAAAATTTGGTTGTATTTTGTGCGAGCTTCTTCGTATTGTCCTTGCGAAAGATAAATTTCAGCAATGGCATATTGTGCTTTTGCAATAAGGTTAATATCAGTAGTCGAAAAAATAATTTTTTTATAATAAGTTATACTATCGTCTGTTTTTCCTTCTGTCTCTTTAAGTTGAGCTAAAGCAAAATAAATAGATACTTTTTCTGTTTTCCAGTGTTTGTTTTTGAGTAATTCCATGTAAATATCTTCAGCTTCTTCGTAGCGTTCTAATTCTGTATAAATATTAGCAATGTTCATTTGCGCAGTAAAAGCTTCTTTACTTTTTGGATATTTAGATTTGACTTTTAAAAAAGCTCGAATGGCTTGGACTTTGTTATTTTTATTTTGCTCAATTTTAGCTATGAGAAGAGAAATTTTTGGTCTATAGAGGCTAACAGGATACTCTTTCATAAAATCATAGCAAAGTTTTTGACTGCCTTCATATTGTTTTAACTTAAATTTACAGAGGGCCATGTAGTAGAGGCTCTTATCTTGGTCAGCACTAGAATCATTGTGCAAACTAAAAAAAGCTTGATAAGCTAATTCATAGGTTCCAGAATTATATAAGGAGAGAGCGTAATCATCAGAGCTAGCTTGTAAGAGAAAAGGGGGGAGGAGTATGAAAAAGATTAAAAATATTTTCAATTTCATTTTGTTGCCATTTCTTTTTCTTTTAAAACAAGAGAGTTGCCTTCTTTTATGAGAGAGAAGTCGTTATTTCCTTTTATGGAGTTTTTTAAAACAGCATTGGCTACAGTGTCTTCTATTTCAGTTTGGAGGATACGTCTTATTTGGCGAGCACCAGCTTCATCATTAAAACTTTTTTCTATGAGATGAGCTTTTGCAGTTTTATCGACTGTTAAAAGAATTTTATTTTTTTTCAAATTGTTTAATATGATTTTTAATTCTTTTTCTAATATTTTCCCAATATCTTTGCGTGTGAGTTTGTTGAAAACAATAGTGTGGTCAATGCGATTTAAAAATTCAGGATTAAAGAGTTTTTTTAAAGATTTTTTCATATTATGTTCAAGTGTTTTGTTTTGCTCAATTTGATTTTTTATATCTTCAAATCCAAGTGTGGCCTGATTCATTTCTTTTGATCCAATATTTGAAGTGAGAATAATTAAGGTGTTTCTGAAATTAACAATATTGCCTAAATTATCTGCCAATTCACCTTCCTCAAGAATTTGAAGAAGAATATGAAATACATCAGGATGAGCTTTTTCAATTTCATCAAATAGGATAACAGAATAAGGGTTTTTTCGTACTTTTTCAGTGAGTAGACCACCTTCTTCATAGCCAACATAGCCAGGAGGGGCTCCTACTAAGCGGGACACAGAAAATTTTTCCATAAAATCACTCATATCTATGCGGATGAGTTTATTTTCATTTCCAAATAAAAATTCAGCTATAATTTTAGCTAGCAATGTTTTTCCTACACCAGTTGGACCTAAAAAAATGAAAGAACCAATAGGCCGTTTATGACTTTGAAGCCCAACACGTGAACGTCTAATAACATTACTGACAGTGGCAATGGCTTTATTTTGTCCTATTAATTTTTTGGACAATTCTGTTTCCATTTTCAATAGTCTTTTGCCTTCAGTTTCAGAAACTTTTTCAAGAGGAAGATGGAGCCAAAGGGATATAACTTTTTGTATATGTTCTTTTGTTATAGTGATAATATGCTCTTCTGCTTCTTTTTCCCAATTCTCTTTAGCTTGTTTGAGATTTTTTTTTAAGTTTAATAACTTATCTCGCAATACAATGGCCTGTTCAAAGTTTTGTTTTTCCACAGCCTCTTTTTTTTCTACTTCTAATTTTTTAATTTTTTTTTCATATTTTGTGATTATTACTGGAATTTTATGGTCTACATTTCTAGCTTTGGCACCGGCTTCGTCTAATAGGTCTATAGCTTTGTCAGGTAAGAATCGTTCTGTAATAAATCGGATTGATAGATCTACAGCTTCTGTGATGGCCTCATTTGAATAAATAATATTGTGAAATTTTTCGTAATTAGTTTTTAATCCATTTAGGATTTCTATAGTTTCTTCTCGTGTAGGCTCATTGACAGGAATCGGTTGCATTCTGCGTTCTAAAGCTTTGTCGTGTTCAATGTTCTTTTTGTATTCATTCAAAGTTGTAGCACCTATAATTTGCAGATCTCCTCTCGCTAAAGCTGGCTTGAGTATATTGGCTGCATCTAAAGTTCCTTCAGCAGAACCTGCCCCAATGATAGTGTGAAATTCATCTATAAATAGAACAGTATTTTTAGAGGCAGAAGCTTCTTGTACAATTTTTTTTATTCTTTCTTCAAACTCTCCTCTATATTTTGTGCCAGCCACAATAGAAGCTAAATCTAATATATGAATGACTTTGCTTTTTAGCCTAGGTAACATGGGAGAGTTGATAATTCGTTGAGCAATCCCTTCCACAATAGCTGTTTTTCCTACCCCAGGCTCGCCAATTAAAATTGGGTTATTTTTTGTTCTACGGCTGAGGATTTCTAAAACTCGATTGATTTCATTATTTCTTCCGATTACAGGATCAAGTTTGTTTTGCTCAGCCAATTTATTTAAATTAATAGAGAATTTTGACAGAATCTTTTGCTTTTTATTTTTAGTTGTAGATTCTTCTGTAGTGAAAAAGTGGTTTATATCAAGATAATCATCAAAATATCCTTCATCAGATTCTATACCTAAAATGTTGTATAAGGTTTCTTGTACATTATCAAAAGTAATATGAATTTCTTGTAAAATTTTGTTTAGAGGATGTTGTGAAAATTTTAAAAGTCCTAAAAGAAAATGTTCAGTTCCAATAACTTCACTCATCATAAGTCTGGCTGTTTCTTCAGCTAAAGCTAAAATTTCAGTTGTATTTGGACTTAAAAAAGATTTTTGATTTGTTTTAGTTGTTGTCCTTGGTAAAATTTTAATCAGTGCAGCCAGTTTTTTTTGCAGAAAAGGAAGATCCGCCTCAATATTAATGAGGATTTTAAAAGCTAAACTTTCTGGTTGCAGAAGAATAATAGATAAAATATGCTCTGGTTCAATATATTGCGAAAAGGATTTTTTTGCTAGTTCAGGTGCGTCGAAGTCTAAAATTTTTTGCAGTCGTTTAGAATAGAAAAGTCCCATAGTATCTCCTAAAATAATTCTTTTTGTACAAGATGAGCTCTAAAAATATCTTCATCAGTCTGAGTCTTAATAGAGTCATCTAAAATATGAATATGGCCTGGATGAATTAGCATAAAAAGAGATTTTAATTTTTTTTCATCTATTTTTATAATATCTAAATCTATTCCAAATAAAAGACTGCCAATATGATGAAGAGTTTCATTAAATTCTAAGAATTTTGCGTATTGTAAAATTCCATAAATTCTGGAAATTTCATCTTCTACTAGATTAAAAAGTTTTTCAATTAATTTTTTTTTAGTAACCAATTCCTGTTTCATAATTTTTTTTAAATCTAGGTCATATAAATTGATGACTTCTAGTTCAGGATTAAGAAAAAATTTTTTACCCATATTAGATAAGTTATAGTAGTCAGTTCCCACAATAGAGTAATAGTCTTTGAAATTATAAAGACCATTTTTTAAATCTTTGCGTAGTTTTTGAATTTGATCGGCTCTGTGTATGGCAGGTAGATGGAGAGTAGATATTATTTCCATTCCATTACTAAGAAAATTTGCTTTTGATGTTAAAAATCCTATTTTTTGGCTATAGGCAATGTCAAAATGTTCTGCTAGAATATTTTCTAAATTTTCAGCTATTGTGTAGGCTCGTTCTACTTTGTTATCATTGGCAGAGATGATAAAATGTTCTTCTGTGTTGATTAGAATGGAGGAACAGAAATTTGGCAAAATTAAGACAGCAGCATTGGGGAATTGGTCGATTTTAGGAATGAGATATTTTTCTTCTGTTAGGAATGTTTGCTCATCTTTTGATAAATCTGAGATCAAAGTGAAAATTCCTTTTTTTAGTGTTGGATGAGATGAATAAAAAGATTGAAAATCAGAAAGAATTTTTTTTTCTTGAATGTCTGTAATTTTACTTCTAAAAGGAAAATAGTTTAGGTTTCTTCTAAGTAGAGTTTGAGACCCTAAGAGTATGGTGTTTTTTTTTTGCTTTTTAGCCCATTGTCCAATTTTGATTGTTTTTAATTGCATAGGTTAGTTTGCTTTTTTATTTTTTTTATTTTTTCTCTGATTTGAATGGCTTCTTCATATTGTTCTTTTTGTATCAGTTTTTTTAGTTTTATATTGAGTATTTTTACATTCTGTTCAATGAGTTCAATATCATTATTTTTATCTTGTGTGTCTGGTGATAGGTTCTTTTTGCCATCATAATGTATGTCTTCGTAGTCTTTTCCTACAAGATTGAAAGCAAAAATGTCCCAGCATGAGGCACAACCTACTTGTTCATCTTTTTTAAAATCTTCTAAAGTTGTATGGCAATTAGGACATTGAACAAGATTAAATTTTCGTATTTTTTTAGATTTTGTAGCCGGATAAATTTTTTTGGGAGTCGTGAATTGTTTAAGAAAATTTTTGGGAAACAAAGATAATTTAAAATCATCAGTAATAATACCATTCTTTTTGGCACAATCCATACAAATATGCATGTGTTTGTGCTCATGTTGCTGGGTTTGATCTAAGAAAATAACGGCTTCGTTTTTATGACATATTTCACATAGCATAGCAATCTCCTTATCAGTAATATAATATCTTATTCGATAAGTTTCAATATTTTTGAATTTTTTTTAATTGACCTTTGCCTAAAAAATAAATTTCTTGGCATTGGCTAGCTAAAGTTTCGCTATGAGTGGCTAAGATAAGCGTTTTTTTGTATTTTTTATGTATATTTAATAATAATTGGTTTACATTTTCTCTATTTTTGTAGTCTAAGTTTCCAGTTGGTTCATCTGCTAAAATTAAGGAGGGTTTAGTGCTAAGAGCCCGTGCTATGGCTACACGCTGTTTTTCACCCCCTGATAATTCGCCAGGTCTGTGGTTTAGACGGTTATTTAATCCCATTTCAGAAAGGATAATTTTTGTCTTTTCTTTAGATGATTCTAAGTCATTTGTCATTAAAAAAAGTGGTAAAGCAGCATTTTCTAAAGCTGTAAATTCTTCAAGTAAAAAATGATTTTGAAAGATAAATCCTATATTTTGGTTGCGAAATTGAGATTTACTTTTAATGGCATTCATATTAGTGGTTTGATAAATAATATTTCCATTAGAAGGTTTATCTAAAAGGCCTATAATATTCAATAAAGTTGTTTTCCCAGCTCCTGATTCCCCCATAATAGCAATAGTTTTTGGTTTCTCTATGATAAGATTAATATTTTCAAAAACTGGCACGCTTATATTATTTGCAGTATAGATTTTAGCTAAATTTTGTATCTCTAATATATTATTCATAACGAATAGCCTCAACTGGGTCCATTTTAGAAATTTGAGTAGTAGGAATGATTGAAAAAATAAAAGTGACTAGAATAGAGCCAGCAGCTAACCATAGAATATCGTGATAATTTATTAGAATTGGTAGTTTATCAAAATAATAGACATCTTTGGCTAGAATATGAAAAGGTAGAGGTTCTAGCATATAAAAATGTATACCAATAGTTATATAATAAAGGTGGATTAAAAAATTTACACTTTTTTCAATAATTTGAAAAAGAGCATCAAGATTGTAAGATAAAAGAAGTCCTAATAATGCACCAAAAAGAGTACCAAAGAAACCAATGAGAATTCCATTCAGAAGAAAAATTTTTTGTATTTGAGATTTTTTGGTTCCCATTGCCATTAAAATACCAATATCTTTTTTCTTTTCCATAACCATCATAATTAGACTGCTGGCAATATTGAAAGCTGCCACAAGAATGATAAGAAATACAATAAAAGTAAGCATGGTTTTTTCATTTTTAAGAGCCACAAAAAGATTATGATTTAATCTGTGCCAACTAAACACTTGGTATTTATAATTAAAATCCTTTTTTATTCTCATAGCCACATCATCAGCTTGGAAAAAATTTGGAATTTTCATTCCTATTCCCCAAATTTTATTGGGTCTATCAAATAGTTGTTGAGCCGAAGCAAGCGAAACAAAGATTAGTTTTAAATCATATTCGTAGTAACCAGACTTGAATAAGCCTCTCACAGTATATTTTTTCATAGTAGGCATAAAAGTTTTTAAATATTTCGATTTTTTCCCTTCTGGAGATATAATGTCAATAGTGTCGCCTACACTGACTCCTAAAAATTTTGCCAGTTCAGTGCCTATGACGACACTGTTTTTGGAAAAAGAAAAATGTCCTTTTTCCATTGTTATAGTTTTTTTGAGAGATTTGTCTTTTTTATAAATAAGAGGATCTACTCCATGAAGATCAACTGCAAGAAGGCGTTGAGCAGAAGTTTTGACTAGAACTTGGCCTTTGAAAAAAGGTGTTGCAAAGACTTGGGGATATTTTTTGTTAATCATAGAGAGGATAGGATTATAGTTTTGAAGATAGTCGTTTCCACTGTAGCTAGTAAGATAAATATGATACCCCACATTTATAATTTTATCTTTGATATTAGCTTGCATTCCATTCATTACAGAAAGAACAGTAATTAAAGTCATCATGCCTATGGTGATTCCTAAAAAAGAAACCATCGTAATAAAAGAAATAAATTTAGAGTGTCTTTTAGATTTCAGATAGCGAAAGGCTATAAAACTTTCAAATTTCATTTTTCCTCACTAAATAAAGTAGAAATATAATAATCAAGAATTTACTAATAGTCAAAAAAAAGATATTTTACCAGAGGATGTTTAAATAATCCCCTAAAACTGGTTTGTATTTATTTTCGAAATAATCTTAAAATATTTAATTTTATTGCTTTTTTTTCCGAAAATAAGAATGGTACCATATTTTTAGTTTTTTGCAACTTATTATGGTATAATATTAGTAGGAGTCTGCATGTGACACGGGCTATAATTAATTTAAAGAGTTTGCAACATAATATTAATCTTGTAAGGAAAATAACAAAGAATAAGAAAATTTTAGTTCCTGTGAAAGCAAATGCCTATGGACACGGATTAGTTGAAATTGCGAGATTCCTTGAAAAAAATAAAATTGACTATTTGGCTGTAGCTTTTTCATCAGAAGGACGAAAACTTCGTGAAAAAGGTATTAAAATGCCTATTTTAGTTTTTGGAGTTATTGATAACCCACAAGATGTTCTTAAATATAATTTAGCCTGTACAGTTTACTCAATTAAAAATTTAAGAGATTTAGAGAAAATGGCAAAATCTTATAATAAAAAAATTATTGTGCACATTAATGTTGATACTGGTATGGGCCGTATAGGTATAAGTCCTGATAAAGTTGTAAAAATAGCGAAAAAAATAAAGTCATCACATAATTTGATTTTAGAAGGATTATATACTCATTTTGCTTCAGCTGATAATGAAAAATCTTCTTATACTCGCAGTCAGCTGTCATTGTTTAATGCCTTAATAAAAGATTTAAATAATGCAGGAATTTTTATTCCTCTTATTCATGCTGCAAATAGTAGTGGAATTTTGAACTATAGTAATTCTTATTTTAATATGGTTAGACCTGGTCTTATGATTTATGGTTATTCTCCTAATAATAAAGAGAATTCTGTTATAAAACCTGCACTAACATTGAAAACTAAAGTTTTTCATATAAAAACAGTATCATCTGGAACTTCTATTGGGTATAATAATAATTATAGAGCAAAGAAAAAAGAAAGAATTGCTACTTTACCAATAGGGTATGGTGATGGTTATAATAGGTTGCTTTCTAATTGTGGAAGAACTATCATAAAAGATAAATGGGCTCCTGTTGTTGGAAATATTAGTATGGACCAAACTACGATTCGTATTTCAGATGAGACTGTAAAAAGAGGCACGGATGTTATTTTAATTGGAAAATCTAAGACAAAGAAAATCTCTGTAGAGTCTATAGCTCAGCAACTTAATACAATCCCTTATGAAATAGTTTGTAATTTAAATAATAGGATAAAAAGAGAGTATAAATCATAAAATGAAAAAAAGTATTTTGTTTATAGGTATAATTTTACTTTGGGCTGGTTCATTGTTTGCCATATCAACAGCTGCCTTATATTCTAAAGGTGTTAATTTTTATCTTCAACGTGATTTTAAGCAAGCTGCCTTCATGTGGCAATCTGTTTTAGAACAGGAACCTAATAATAAAAAAGCTCAGGAATATATGGAAAAAGCTTATGATAAATATAACTCTATGCAAGTGTATTTTTACAAAGGCTTAAAATATTACAAAGAAAATGATTGTACAAATGCAATAGAAAATTTTCAACAAGCTCTCATTATTAACCCAAATTATGAAAAAGCTCATCACTATCTTTTCTTGACTTATCAAAATTGTCATGATACAGAAAAAGAGATGAATAAAGCTAGTACGGCCTTGTCAAATGCTGATTATCAATCAGCCGTTGTTTTGTATAAGAGTTTGGTGCAATTGAACCCTGATGATGAGGATTTGAAATTTAAATTGAAAAAAGCTGAAAATCTTCTAAATGAACAAGACAGAGTGCGAGCCATTCAGATGCATTTAGATGCTGCTAAAGAATTTTCTCAAAAGGAAAAATATAATTTTTCTATACCTGAATGGAATAAAGTTTTGGCTTTAGAAGCAACTAACAAAATTGCTTTAGATGGTCTTAGAAAAGATCAGTCTGCAAAAAAGAATCTGGATAAAAATAAAAAAATTGAAAATTTGTTATCAGCTGGTATAGATGAATACACACAGGAACATTATTTAAAGGCTAGAGAAGAATTTAAAAATGTTTTATTTTTAGATGATAATAACAAAACTGCTTTACAGTATATGGAAAAGATTAAGGCTTTATTAAAAGCTCAAGAAAATCAGCGTTTAGCTTTAAATGAAGCAGAAAAGCATTTGAATACTGGAATCACTTTTTACAATAAAGAAAAATATTATGATGCTCTTGATGAGTTTAAAGTGGCTTTGTCTTTTGAGCCTAATAATCAAAAAACCAAGGACTACATTGAGAAAACCAAGAAAAAAATTGAGGAATTGGAAAAAGCAGAACAAGATAGAAAAGAACAACAGATTCAAAAATTACTTGAAGAAGCTATTGTAAATTATCAATTAAAACAATATAAAGAGGCTAAAGAATTATTTTTAAAGATTTTAGAATTAGATTCTGAAAATGAAGTGGCACAACAATATTTGAAATTAATAAATGATACTATGCGGTTTCTTGAAAATTCTGTTGTCACTCATGATTCACCCTATTACTACATTTATTTGAAACTCATGGATGCCGGAAAAAAAGCCTTTAATACTAAAAATTATACATTGGCAACTGAGTATTTTCAGCAAATTATAGAATTATTCCCTTTAAATAAAGATGCGAATGATTATCTTTTGCGTGCTATGTACTATACAGACAAAACTAAATTTGATGTTATTTTAAAAAAACATATTAATAGCGGTAAAACTTATTTGAAAAAAGGACAAATACAAGCTGCAAAAGCCGAATTTTTAATTGTGAAAAAATTGATTCCAGATTATGAAGGAATTGATACTCTTATTAAATCGTGTGTCTATAAACCAAAAGTAGATGTGGCCTTGATAAAAAAACAATATAATTTAGGTGTCTTACATTATAGTAAAAAAGAATGGCAGAAGGCTATTGATGCATGGACACAAGTTATAAAAATGGATAAATCCCCTAATTCCAATCCTTTTTATGGAAAATCTGTTATTAGTATTAGAAAAGCTAAACGTCATTTAGGACAACCTACTGTATCTGAAACTGTTACACCAAAAACAGGAGCGAATGCACAACTGATTCGGAAACATCATTATATGGGTATAGCTTTTTACACTGATGGAAAATATGAAAAGGCTATAAACGAATGGCAACAAGTACTAAAATTAGACCCAAACAATATACAAGCTATGCAAAATATAAAAAAAGCTAAAAAAAGATTGAAGTATTCAAAATGAAAAAAAACACTTTTTATATATATTTTGTTCTAACTATTTCTTTGTTTGCTAAAATTGCTTGGGAGCCGCCTGTACTTGTAACTAAAAATGGAATCCTTCCTAAAATTAAGGTTGTTAATTCTAATGTTTCTTATTCTTACCAAAGCCAAAAAGGTAAGGACTTGGTTTTTTATGTATCACCTAATAATGAGAAAAATGTGTCTCTTCCTGTAGCCAAAAATGAAAATTTTATTTTTTATGATTTTCAGCAAGATGCTCGTTCTAATATTCATGTGCTTTATTCTACTTCCAATACTTTAGATGAAATTAGAATTCATCCACCACTTTATGTGCATATTACAAATATTTTTAAAAGTAAAAATTTGCTGTCCCCTTCTTTATTTTATGATGATGTTCACAATATGTATATAACTTTTTATATCAAATATACAAATAAACAGTATTCTGTTTTTGCTAGAACAGCTTCTGAAACTAGTAATGTATCTTTTTGGTCAGGTGAAAAAATTTTTTTAAATAAATTTGAGCATGCTGTTCAAGGTTCTTTTTTCCCAGTTGCAGATTTCTATTCTAATGAAATGTTAGTTGTTTACTCAAAAAGATTAGGTGAAGATTTAAATAGGTATGATACAATTTATATAAAAAAGTCAAGCGACAGGGCACAAACATGGTCTAAAGAAACCTCCTTAAGTCGCGAAAAGGTAAATGCTACTTTTCCCTATTTAACTATTGTTGGACAGCATACTTTTGTTTCTTTTTTAGAGAATCAGACCAATCGGAATGTGCCTACTTTTGTTTTGTTGCATAGTACAAATCAAGGGCAGTCTTTTGATAGGACTGAATTTACGAATTTTTATTATCCGATTTATTTTCCAAAAATTATTGTTGTTAAAGAAAATATATATTTGTTTGGTTATGATTATTCAAAAAAACATAGTGTGCTTTTCTCTAGACGATATAATTTTGAAACAAAAGAGTGGACAGAAATGACTTATTTGTCTCAAACTAATCAAAATATTCTGAATTATTCTCTTGCTGTAGACGACAATAGAGTGTATATTATTTATGAAAATGAAAACCATAATATTTACTATAGACAAAATGATGTGACAGCACAGCCCCCTATTGTTTTTTCTTCTGATGTTCATACAAATTTTGAAAACTATGTTGATGTTTTTGCCATTAGATGGAATGCAAAAAAAGATATTTCAGGGATAAAAGGATTCGGTTATGTGCTGGACCAATCTTCAAATACAATTCCTGATGTGCTGAATATGCCAGCAGAAATTAATGGAAAAACTTTTTCTTATTTAGATGATGGTCAATATTATTTTCATATTCGAACAATCGATGGTAGCGGAAATTGGAGTGCGACAACTACTTATTCATTTACAATTAATACTTCTCCTATATTGCCGCCACTGATTTCTTCATCGACACATTTACCTTATGTTACTTCTTCTAATAATAATCCTACTTTTGTTTGGTCTCAAAGTAATGAAAAAAGAAAAATAGTAGGGTACAGTTATTTGCTTTCGGAAGATGATACGGCAACACCTGAAAAAAAAATTATGATAACTAAAAAAAATAAACAATTTAAAAATGTTAAAAATGGAACATGGTATTTTTCTGTCAGAGCTGTTGATGAACATAATCATTGGAGTGAGGTTAGTCGTTATACTTTTTCTATTTTTTATAAAAAGCCTGCAAAAGTGGTTAGAAAAATTATACATTCGCAATCTTCTAATTTATTCGTTTATCATGTTAAACATGGGGATGTCTTGTCACGCATATTAAAAAAAATTCTGGGACTTAATTCTCAAACTGCATATAAAGCTTACTTGAAGGATGTCGCAAAATTTAATGCTCTTCAAGATGTGGATTATTTAAAGCCGGGTGATAAAATTGCGTTTCCTGTGATTGTGGCGAAAAACAAAACGCCTAAGTCTGACTTATCTAAAAATTTATATGGTACTACTAAAAAGAAAAATAAAATTTTAGTTGTTAATAATCATGAAACTACTCAAAAAGGATCAACTATCAAGCAAGGGGATATGATTATTTTAAGAGATAAATATTTCTTGCGAACAGGAAAATTCCCTACTTCTTCAAATTTTGGTAAATAAAAAAATTGATTAATGGCAAAAAAATTATTATTTTTATTGTGTTTTTAATCTTCATTAAAAATTCAGAATTAAATATTAAATATTATAAAGAGGATTTAATATGAGTAAAGAAAAGAGTGTATTATCTAAAATCACAGACTGGTTGAGGAATTTGACACAACCCAAAAAAAAGGAAGAAAATGAAACTGGGAGAAAAAAGACTCGCATCCAAGAATGGATTGAAACTCTTCTCTGGGCTATTATTTTGGCTCTTTTTATAAGAGCTATTTTTATTCAGGCCTATAAAATACCAACTGGCTCCATGCAACCTACTCTTTTGGGAGCTCATGATTATAAAATTGGTGATCATTTATTAGTGAATAAGTTTATTTATGGGTCTATGCTTTTTGAAAAATGGAGACTGCCCATCATACGTAAACCTAAAAGAGGTGATGTAATTGTTTTTAAATATCCAAGAGATCCCAAAGTTTATTATGTAAAACGTTGTATTGGGTTGCCAGGCGAGACTTTAGAAATTCGCAATAAAAAAGTGTACATTAATGGTAAACTTTTAGATGAGCCATGGCTAAGACGATATCCGATAGATAGATATTTTTTAGATAAAGATAATTTTTTACCTAAAGAATTGAGTCCGAGAGATAATTTTGGGCCTATTACTATACCAAAAGATTCGTATTTTGCTATGGGGGATAATCGAGATAATAGTTCAGATAGCCGATTTTGGGGTATTTTGAATTATAAATATCTGCGTGGCGAAGCCATTGTTATTTATTGGCCTCTGAAACGTCTTCGTATTATTCATTAAATTTTTTGAGCCTGTTATAGTAAAATTGTGATTTTTTAATTAGATGATTGGCTTATATATTCATATTCCATTTTGTGAACAAAAATGTTTCTATTGCGATTTTTTTTCCTCTATTCAGAAAAACGAAAATTTTTATACTTTTTTAATAGATGAATTAAATTTGTACAAAAACGAAAATTTGTCTATTGATACGGTTTTTTTTGGTGGTGGAACGCCTAGTCTCCTACCTGCAAATCAGATAGAGACTATTTTAAGTTTTATTAGAAAAAATTTCTTTCTCGCATCAGATGCTGAAATTACTCTTGAAGCTAATCCTGAATCCTTGACAAAAGAAAGGGTCAGAGCTTATAAATCTATGGGAATAAACAGAATTTCCTTGGGTGTTCAGACTTTAAATGATAAAATTCTCTCTTATATAGGTCGTTTATCGGATTCTAAGAAGATTTTTCAAGCTATTGAGAGCCTTCAAACAGAAAATTTTAAAAATATTAATTTTGATTTAATTTTTGGACTTCCTTTTCAAAAAACTCAAGATTTTTTGCAAGATATTAAGACTTTAATTCAATTTTCTCCTACTCATTTTTCGCTTTATAACCTTATTTTACATGAAAATCAAGCTCTGACCCTCAAAATTCAAAAAGAGGATGTAAAATTGGAGGATGGCGTTGAAATGTATGAAGAAAGTAGGTCATATTTAAAAAATGAAGGATATAATCAGTATGAAATATCCAATTTTTCTAAAAAAAATTTTCAAAGTCATCATAATTTGCATTATTGGGATTATGATGCTTTTTTAGGTATTGGACCTTCAGCTTCAGGTTTTTTAGCCTCTGAACGTTACAAAAATTATTCTAATCTTGCTTTATATAAAGCAAAACTTCAAAGTCGAACTTTCCCTATCGAAAAAAAAGAAATATTAGATAAACAGACTCAACAAAATGAATTTATAATGATGAATTTACGAAAAACGCAAGGCCTGTCCTTAGAGGCATTTCAACAACGCTTTAAGTCTGATTTTATCAATAGTTTTCATAATGAGATTCTAGAATTAGAGGGTCAGAGCCTTGTAAATATAAAAAATGGATATTTTTTTATCAATCCCAAGGGATATTTTATTTCTAATTCCATTATAGAAAAATTTTTTAGATAGTAAGCCCGATTTTCAAAAAAGATTTTATAAAAATTGATTTTTTATAAAAAAGTAACTAAATTATTATTTGTAATCTTTAATTTTAAGAAAAATGACGAAGGACAGTATTATGCTGAATAAAATTCTTACATTCTTATTTGGAAGTAAACATGAACGAGATATTACAGAATTAAAAAAAATAGTGGAAAAAGTGAATATGTATGCAGACAATTTATCAAAAATTTCTGATAAAGAGTTGGAGAATAAAACTGTCTATTTTAAACAAGAATTAGCAAAAGATAAAACTTTAGATGATATTTTGCCTGAAGCCTTTGCTGTGGTGAGAGAGGCAGCTTGGCGTATTTTAGGAGAGCGTCCTTTTGATACTCAGGTTATGGGTGGTATTGTTTTACATCAAGGGAAAATTGCTGAAATGAAGACTGGAGAAGGAAAAACTTTAACTTCTACTATGCCTGTTTACCTTAATGCCTTGGCAGGTAAAGGTGTGCATATAGTTACAGTTAATGATTATCTAGCTAAACGAGACAGCGAATGGATGGGACAGATTTACGAATTTTTAGGTCTTAGTGTTGGTGTTATTCAGTCCAATATGCCTTATGAGTACAAAAGAGCAGCTTATGAATGTGATGTTACTTATGGTACAAATAATGAATTTGGATTTGATTATTTGCGAGACAATATGGTTGAGAATAAAATGTATAAAATGCAAAGAGGTCATCCTTATTGTATTGTTGACGAAGTTGATAGTGTTTTAATTGATGAGGCACGAACGCCTCTAATTATTTCTGGTCCATCTGAAGAGTCTACTGATAAATATTATAAAATTAATCGCATCATTCCTTTTTTAAAAAAAGAAGTTGATTTTATTATTGATGAAAAAGCTCATACTGTTACTCTCACTGAAGAAGGAAACACAAATGTAGAAAGACTTCTTGAGATAGATAATCTTTATAGTAACCAAAATGTGGGATTAGTGCATCATGTAAATCAAGGATTGCGAGCTCACCATCTTTATCAAAAAGATGTGGATTATATTATAAAAGATGGAGAAGTTATCATTGTAGATGAATTTACAGGTCGTCTTATGCCTGGTCGTAGATTTTCAGAAGGGCTTCATCAAGCCTTGGAAGCCAAAGAAGGCGTTAATATAGCTAATGAAAATCAAACATTGGCTACGATAACTTTTCAAAATTATTTTAAATTGTATGCAAAATTATCTGGTATGACAGGAACTGCGGATACAGAATCAGCAGAATTTCATGAAATCTATAAATTAAATGTTGTTGTTATTCCTACAAACAAACCTTTGACGAGAATAGATGAGCCAGATAAAATTTATAAAACTCAAAAAGAAAAAATGAACGCTATTGCAGATGAAATTGTGAAGATTTATTCTACAGGGCAACCAATTCTTGTAGGCACTATCTCTATTGAAAAATCTGAAGAAATTTCAAAATACCTTCATAGAAAAAATGTTCAGCATAATGTACTTAATGCGAAACATCACGAAAAAGAAGCCTCTATTATAAAACAAGCAGGTCGTCCAGGAATGGTGACTATTGCAACTAATATGGCAGGTCGTGGAACGGATATTGTCCTTGGTGGATACCCTGAATTTAAATCAGAATTTGTCTATCATACAGAAAATTCTAAAGAAGACTTTACCAATTTTCTTCAACGTATTATCCAAAATCAATTAAAAGAAGCTGAAGAATTATTGCCTAAATTTTCTGAGGATGAAAAAGAAGAAGCCTATATTTTTTTGGCAAAACGCTCTATTCAAAATTTTGATTTTGAATCTGCAAAATTGTATATTGAAAACCTTACTCTCAATAGTAGTAAGAAAAAATTGCAAAAAATTTATGACCACGCCAAAGAATGGAAAGATAATCATGATCTTGTTCTTAAGCGAGGTGGTTTGTATATTATTGGTACTGAGCGCCATGAAAGTCGGCGTATTGACAATCAGCTTAGAGGTCGAGCTGGTCGTCAAGGCGATCCTGGGCATTCCTGTTTTTATATTGCTTTAGATGATGAATTAATGCGCCTTTTTGGTTCTGAGCGGATTGCTTCTATTATGGAACGATTAGGAATGGGGGAAGGCGAAGCTATACAACATCCCTGGATAGCAAAATCCATTGAAAATGCTCAGAAAAAAGTAGAAGGTCGTAATTTTGATATTCGTAAACATTTATTGGAATATGATAATGTGATTAATGATCAGCGTATTTTTATTTACACGAAGCGTGATCAGATTTTGGAAGGCGAAGATATTAAAAATGATGTGGATGATGCTATTTATGATACTTTGGAAATGCTACTTGAAAAATATGTTGATATGAAAAAAAATGTTTGGTCATGGGATATAGTTCCTTTCTTTAAATATATTCAAGATACCTATTCTTTAGATTTGAATGAAAAAATTAAAATATCCCAATTTTCTAAAAAAGATGCGTTTATTGAAGAAATTTATAAATATATAAAAGAAATTTATAATAAAAAAGAATCACAAATTGGCTCAGATAAAATGCGTGACTTAGAGAGATTTATTTTTCTTCAAGTTATGGATACACATTGGAAAGATCATTTGTATGCCATGGATACTTTAAAAGAAGGAATAGGCCTTAGGGGCTATGCTCAAAAAGATCCTTTGATCGAATATAAATTCGAGGCTTTTAATTATTTTAAGTTAATGTTGGAGAATGTGAAAAAAGAGGTCATTGAATTTATTATTAAAATGGATTTTGTCGTTTCTCAAGATGAATATTCTTCCAATTTGTTTAAACCTTCAAATATAAATCATCAGGATTTTAATTTTTTTGGAATGGCTGAACAGGAAGCCCAACAAAAAAGAATGGCTCAGCAACAATCTCCACAAGATAAAGAGCGTAACCAAATTATTGTGGAAGATAAAGTTGGTCGCAATGATCCTTGTCCTTGTGGCAGTGGAAAAAAATATAAACATTGTCATGGTAAGAATAATTAAATTCTTCTTCTTTGTTTTGTTTTTGTCTTTTGTATCTGTGACTAACTTGAATGCCTATCAGAATTATAATTATACAAGTTTTGATTATTATAATTTAGCACTTGAATATTTGTCTCAAAATCAGTTTAAAAAAGCAGAAAAAAAAATGATAAAGGCTCTTGAATTATCTGATAAAAAGTCAGCCTTTCTGTATGAAGAGTTGGCCCATTGTCAAGTTGCTTTGTCTAAATTTAAACTGGCTGAAACAAATTATAAAAAAGCCATATCTTTAGAAAAAAATAATATTGATTATTATCAAGATTTGGAACATTTATATTTTTTAGAGCAAAAGCATGAAGAAGCCAAAAAAGTTATAAAAAAGATTTTGACCATAGAAAGTAATAATGCTGCAGCTTTGTCTGATATGGCTTCTTTATTATTAAATTCAAAAAAATATAATCAAGCTATCAATTATTATAAAAAATTGCTGACCTACTATCCGGAAAATTCCGAATCTTTAATTAGTCTTGTTCGCGTCTATGCTGTACAAAATGAATATCATCAGGCTCTTCAGATACTTCACACTTATAGTAATGTTCTAAACAATAATGTTGTGTTGCAATTAGAAAAAGCTTTTTGCTTAAAAAAAATAGGGGAATACGAAAATGCTTTGTCAATTTTGGAAGCTATAGGTGAAGACCAGAAAAATAATCCAATCGTTCTTCAGGAGAAATCTGAAAATTATTATCTTTCTGATAAATTAGAAAAGGCTAAATCTTGTTTAACCCAATTGTCTAATACTCAGCAGTTTTCTTTTTTTTATTCTACTATATTGGAAAGTTTAACTTCCACAAACCAGCCTGCTGTTTTAAAGAAATGGAATTATATTTTATCTGTTGATCCTATGAATTTGCTTGCCTATTACGGTAGTGCCAAAAGTTTTGAAAAAATGCAAGATTTTACGAATGCAGAATTGGCCTATGTTATGGCTGGGAAAGTGGCGTATTCTGTGAGTAATTTAAGTCTTGCTGAAAAATGTTTTAAAAAAGCAAAAATTTTAACTCCTTCTAATCTCACTTTGTCTTTACTCCTTGCTTATCTTTTTGAAGCTAACAATAGAAATGATGAGGCTATTTCAGAAGTAAAGAAAGCTTTGGTGTCAAATCAGTCTTCTTTTACTTTGCATTTTTATTTGGCAGGATTGTATGATAAATTAAATCGTAAATCTTTAGCCTTTAAAGAATATAATGAGGCTTATAATTGTAATACAAATAGAGTTGACCCCCTTGTGAAATTGGGATATCTGGCATCAGAAAAAAATCAAGATGAGCAATCTTTAAAATATTTTAAAAAAGCCTACACAAAGAAGACTAATGATGCCAATTTGCTTTTTGTTTTGGGAATTAGTTATATTAGTTTGCAAGATTATGAAAAAGGCATTCAGGCTTTACAGAAATATAAAACTTTTAATACAAATATTAATAAGGTGTATTATTATTTAGGATTAAGCTATTTTCAAATGAATAATAATGACTCTGCTATTTCTAATTTGAATCTTGCTGTGGAGAAGAATTCCAATGACATAGAATCTTGTAATTTCTTGGGCTATTTATTAGCTGATAATAATAAGGATTTAGATAGAGCCATGAAGCTTATTAAAAAATCCTTAGAGGCTGAACCTCACAATCCCTCGTATTTAGATAGTTTAGGCTGGGTATTGTACCGTATGAAACACTATCAGAAGTCTTTAGATATTCTAGAGATAGCTAAAACGAATTTTGAGAAAAAAAATATAAATGAACCTATTGTTTATGAACATTTAGGAACAGTGTATTATACTCTTAAACAATATTCTAAGGCTTATTTGTATTTTCAGAAAAGTTATAATTTAGACCAGTCTAATAAAAAGGTAAAGAAAAAATTACTTCAAGCGAAAAAAAGATTATAGGAGATTGTATGAATTTTCGATGGTTCATTGGGTGGTTGCCTGCTTTTATTTTGCCTATGTCTACTGTTTTGCAACTTTTAAAACTGCTACATTCAAAAAAAGGAGAAAATGTTAGTCTCTTAGCTTGGTTTTTGTTTGGTTTGGCTAATATAGGGGCTTATGTTTTTTCGGAAAAATACGCCTCTATTCAGTCTATTCTTGCTTTTTTGCTTACTGCCTTTCTTGATTTTATCATTGTTTTTGTTCTTATTTATTATAAAAAAAGGAAATAAGTTTTCTCACTTTGAGATTACCATAAATAGGTATTGGGTTTAAAAATAAAGCTGAAATTACACAGTATTTCTCATTTTTTAGATTTTATATGACAATGTAAAGCTTTCAACCATATATCCAGAGAATATCGTAATTTTCTACAAAAAGAATAATTCAATGTTTTCTAATTTTACTGATAAAATATGGATTTTTTTAACAAAAATA